>Ga0070741_10002789_pt1 | contig 45455 bp, 45 predicted proteins | sample Coa_R1_4_FD_66440 | JGI IMG/M metagenome (GOLD analysis project Ga0070741, IMG submission 66440) | Surface soil microbial communities from Centralia Pennsylvania, which are recovering from an underground coalmine fire - Coalmine... | ecosystem: Environmental > Terrestrial > Soil > Unclassified ... | reverse complement strand
GGAAATTGGGTATTTCCCCGTGGAGGAAACTACGAGCCGCAGCGAGTATCAGAAACCGTGGGTTTCTGAGGAGCGAGCCAGAACCGAAGAGCTAGCCCGAGCGGAGCGAGGGCGGCAAGGTGAGCGACGTCGATTTGTGCAATGATACAAAAATTTCGAATGTGAGATTGCATGATTTATCTCCGCAAGGATTCTGCGAGCGTCGTAAGCTCGTCTGATTTTAATATTAGGGAAGTTACCACATAGGCTGCCGCGCCACCAAGTCCGGCTACCGCCAGCTGAACCAAGAGTCCTACCAGCGTGCTCACGCTTGAAAATATGCCAACCGGAATAACCTGGCGCAAAACGACAACAACAATTCCCATGACCGCGCTTGCGAGTAATATTTTAACCATGGCTAGTCCCACCAAGCGCATGCGGAATACTTTGAATGTTCGATATAAGAAAAAGAGCAGCAGTGAAGACTCTAAAATGCCTGTAATCGCATACGCAAACGCCAATGCCACCACCGTAATATTGGAAATCCCTTCCAGGCGCAGCAACCACTGCACAAATATCAGCAAGGGATGATATCTATTGAGTGTCCAAACAAAGAGCAGGCTGATACCAATATTAAAGGCCACGGTCGCAGCGCTGATAATGGCGGGAATTTTGGTGTTATGGGCGGCATAAAACGTTTTGGAAAGCATAAAAATGAGACCCTGGCCGTACAATCCAATGGCAAAAATGCCAAGGCAGGCAGCGGTCAAACGAGTGTCCATCCAGCTAAATTTACCGGTACCCAAAATAATTCTGACAATCTGCGCCCGCAGCAAAAAAATCATCACGCTCATGGGAATGGTTAAAAATAAAATCTGCAGGAATGCCCGGGAAAATTTTCGATTAAATCCGTTGGTATCGTGCTGGGAAAATGCCAGCGACATAGCCGGAAAAATTGCTGTCGAAAGCGACACGGCAATGGCATTAACTAACATGGATGAAAGATTGTTGGCCAAGTTAAACACTGCCACACTCCCCGTCGCCAGCGTAGACGCAATAGCGGTGGTAGCGATAACATTGAGTTGCCCTGCTCCCAATCCCAAAGATCTGGGTATCATGAGCTTGAATGTTTTTACCACCCCCGAATGCCTCAGGTTAAATACTTTTTTGTAGCTAAACCCCGAATAGAGCAGGGCTGGAATCTGAATAAGCACATGCAACAATCCTCCCAGCACCACTCCCCAGGCAAGTCCGGTAAGACCGATGCGCGGAACAAAAAAGAGAATACCGATAATAATCCCGAGGTTGTACATAATGGGAGCTAAAGCCGTTACCAGAAACCGATGAAACACCTGCAAAATACCGGTGATAATATTGCTCATACCCAAAATAATCGGGCTCAAAAACATAATGCGCATGAGCATGATCGTGTCCAAGCGCTTTACTCCGGAAAATCCCGGAGCGATCAGCGAGATAAAAAACGGCGCAAAAATGATCAACACCAAACATACTGCAACCATCCCCGCAAAGAAAATGTTAAACAGATTTGATGCATACTCAAAAGCTTCATCCTTTGATTTGACCAAGTACGAGCTGAAAATGGGAATGATGGCTGCCGAAATAGCGCCGAAAATCAAAATCAAGGCCACAAAATCGGGAACGGTAAACGCAGTATAGTAAGCATCCAGCTCATTTCCGGCCCCAAACCTTCCCGCCAGCAAGTGGTCACGCAGCAACCCAAGCAGCGCCGACACCACATACGATGAAGCCAAAATAAAAGAGGCAATGCTAATGCTCTTTGTTTGTGAGTTAAAAAGTTTTTTAAACATGAGACAATATGGATCTATTCTAGTATTTTTAGTTGAATTTTACAACGGAGCCAAAGTTGACAAAGCAAAAAAAGCTTGCTATTGTTATAGTGGATTAGCAAGGTGAGTGATTGCTCTGCCGTATCGGCAGAGAGGAAAGTCCGAACACCATCTTGGGCGCAAGCTTAAGAGAAAAGTGTAGAGGGTAATACCCTTCGGCAGTAATGCAGAGGTGCGAACAGAAACGCCAAAACCGAAAGGTTGCGGTGCCTGCAAAGGCAACGTTAGCAGCAATGCTAACATGAAACGGCTAAATCCTTACTAGGTGCAAGAACAAAGCCCCCCACCTTATACAGAATCAACAAGCAGGAAAAACCTGCAAAAACTCTGTTAAAAAAATCCGTGAGTTTAAAGTTGATCAGTATAAGGTGGGGGGTTAAAAGTAGTTCGCTTGACTCCGACAGTAATGTTGAGAGCAGATAGATAATCACATCCGCCTTGGGCGGAAACAGAATTCGGCTTACAGCCTTGCTGATCCAACAAAAAAATCGACCGTAGGTCGATTTTTTTTATTATTTCTTGCAATATCCACGGGCGTAAGCCCATGGATTTCTATAGTAACGTTTGGTTTACACTTTGGCCATCTAACGCTTCGTTCACCAGCCGATCAGCTTCCCTATTTTTCTCGCGCGGGATGGCTTTGAATTTTACGATTGCAAAATCAATTTTTAAATTCCAGATTTCTATAAAGAACTTTTGGATTTTTTCATCGGACAGTTTGTACTTACCGTTCATTTGGTTTACCAACAATTCAGAGTCAGACCTAATTTCTACTTCGCTCACTTTTGCAATTTCTTTTCCAAACACCGCTTTGAACTTTTTAAGCGCGAAGATAACTGCCATATACTCAGCATCGTTGTTGGTTAAGTTATCTCCTAGGTATTCTCCGAATTTTTTAATCGCCTCCTCTTTTTCATTGCAAAAGACCACGCCGATTGCGGCCTTACCCGGATTCCCCCGCGACCCACCATCAGTATAAATAATAATTTTTTTCATTTACGGAGTTTTGTAAAATAATCTTCGAGACAGACCTTAAATTTTTCTAGATTTTCATTTTTAAGTCGAAAGCCGGAAGCCTTGGGATGTCCGCCATAGGTAATTAGCAAATCCTTGCAGCTTTTCATGGCTTCAACCGAGTTTTCATTGTCACGCAAACTTCGCACCGATCCGCGCGAATCGGTATCGCCTTTGCGGTAGATAAATGTTGGCTTTTCGTATTTTACGGCAATGTTGCTGGCAACCGGACCCGCTAGAATTCCCTTCCAAGCCGGATCTCCTTCAAAAATAACAGCTCCATCAGGATTTTGCTGGATCCGCCGCTCAACTTCATCGGTAATTTCACGGATCCGATGCTGCTTGTACCGCACCTTACCCAATAAATCTTCGGCAAGCTCACGGCACTGCTTTTCTGAAGCAGTAGTTAGCAGCTCGTAGGCTTGATTGTTAAAATCAACAGATTCGGCTGCGTTAAGCGCTGAAATAATTTTAGTAAATCCGCCCGCAACAACTTCCCCCTGCCCCTCAATATCAAAAAATACGTTAAGACCGGGGCGCATGGTGTGCTTTAACGAACGTAATCCTTCTTCAATAATTTTTTTATTCGGACCGATTTGGGCCATCATGTCAGAAATAGTAGCCAGCGCTGCCAGTTCCAAGAAACTCCGGCGCAAAGATTCTGACATATCTTTACCCAGAATTTCTTCTGCCAGCATAAACGTAAGCCCCGCATTGCACAAAACCTTAAACTCTTCGTCGTTGTTATACTTGGGATCAATGATAATTTGGGCATTGGGAACCGCATCCAAAGGCTCGTGATGGTCGATGATAATCATTTCAAAGCCCATATGGTTGGCAATTTCAACCTCGGCCACGTTTGCAATTCCCAAATCCATGGTAACAAACAGAGCGGGAGCTTTGTCAGCCAAGAACTCAAGGGCGCGAGTGTTCACCCCGTAGCCGTCGTTTTCCCGATCGGGAAATATTCGTGCAACAATATTACCGCCAATGTTCTTGATGGCTTCGCTCAAAATGGTCATTGAAGCAATGCCATCCAAATCAGAGTCAGCGTATAAAATGATGCTCTCTTTTTTTTTGGCCGCCTGCCGGATCCGCTCAGCGACCCTATCAATATTGGTAATATTTTTTCCCATGGGATAAACGTCAGCCGATTTTTTGAATTTTCAAAAAATCGGCTCGATATTTCTCAATGGTACTACACTTTCACCAAAGAAAAAAGCCCGCCCCAGCGAGCCAAAAAATATCTATGAATCTAGTGCCTTGATTCCTGGCAATTCTTCTCCGCTTAAATAACTTAACATCGCTCCCGTCGCTCGCCTTATCGCCCTCATTTCATTCGGGCTAGCTCTTCGGTTTCGGCTCACTCCTCAGAAACCCACGGTTTCTGATACTAATCTACTTGCGAGTAGATTAGTAGTTTCCTCCACGGGAAGATACCCAATCTTCCCGACCCCATCTGTGCGGAGCCATGCTAAGCTTCCAGTGCTTCTAGTCCGGGTAGTTTTTCGCCACTCAGAAAGCTGAGCATGGCTCCTCCGCCTGTTGATACATGGCTGAATTTTGGAAGCAAATGTTCTTTATTAATGAATTCTACGGTTTCTCCTCCGCCGACCACCGAAAACGCGCCGCTTTCTATGATGGTGTTTGCGATGGCAAGGGTGCCTATTTTATATTCTGCATCTTCAAATTTTCCAAACGGGCCATTCCAAAAAACGGTTTTTGCTTGCATAATTTTTTCTCTAAATGCTTGAATGCTGGCTTGGTTGATGTCCAAAGCTGCAAGGTTGTCTTTAGGCCCTATAATTTTTTCGGGACTGGCAAATTGCAACTGCCGCTCTTCAATTTCTTTTTTTATCAACCCGCTGACAATAACGCTATCGGCAACTTTGCAAATGGTTTCGATAAGCCGGGCCTTAGTTTCAACCTTAGTTCCTCCAATTAACGCCACCATCGGCCGCTCGGGATGTTGTAAAATTTTGTTTAAGTTGGCAACTTCTTTTTCTAGCAGTAATCCTGCCCCGTGAGGCAGATAGTGAGTAACCTCAACTACGGAAGCATAGTTGCGATGGCACGAGGCAAATGCGTCGTTAATATAGGTGTCGCCAAGAGCAGCCAACGCCTTGGCAAACGCTGGGTCGTTGGCCTTTTCGCCCGGATTAAACTTTAGGTTTTCCAACAGCAATACCTGGCCGGGCTGCAAATCAGTTACTAGTTTTTGAACTTCGGAGCCAATGCAATCATTTGCTGTAGCCACTGGGATTGCCAGCAACTCAGAAAGTTTTTCGGCCACCTTGGTAAGCTGCAGGACGGGTTCATGATCTTTAGGTTCGCCCAAATGGCTCATCAGAATTATTTTGGCACCGTGCTCAATGAGGTAGCGTATGGTGGGCAAGGTTTCTGTGATTTTAAATTCTTCGATGATATTTCCCTGCTCGTCGAGCGGTACATTAAAATCGCACCTTACCAAGATGCGTTTTTGGGCTACAGTAAAATCTTTCAGTGTTTTCATGAGATAGCAACAATACTAAAAGGTTACTTTTTGGCCGGGGGTAATCACGCCTTTTTTGTGATCGGGATGCTGCGGCTCATCTTTCTTTGGCTCTTTTGGAATTCCTGGCTCGCGTTTTACTTCTAAGTCTTCTTCTGCAATCTCTTCTTTTTCATCGGGCGTTAGATCATCTTCCTTTTCTTCTTTGCTGAGCGATTCATCAAGCAGGGCTTTTAATTCTGATAAGTTAACTTCTTTTCGTTTTGGAGCATCTGTTGGTTTTCCATCTTTGTTTCTCGATTTAAACGAAACGTTTTCAAGTTTTACCGGTTCTTGCTCTTTTTTTTCGGCAACTGGCACTGATGCGGGAGCCGGCGCAGATTGTTTTTTTTCTTCTTCGGCTCGTTTCATTTTCTTCAGGCAGGATTTGCAGTAGATTGGCCGGTCGGCTGATGGCTCAAAAATAACCTTGGTGTTTTTACCGCATAACGAACAAATGGCATCGTACAAGGTAGTTGGATTATCTAAAGCTTTGATGGCTGTTGACGCCGGAGCTGCGGCTCTTGCTTGCGCGGCGGGCCTATTAGGACCGGTTCGTGGCATGGGACCTATGGGTCCTGGTTTTTTAGGAGCTGCACCTGCGTTTAGTTCATCGAGTCCGGTCCAACGACTAATTTTATCTTCTACGATAGCTTGTGCCACTCCGTAGCGCTCTCGCGAAGCCTGAATAATTTTGTCTCGGTTGGATTCTACCAGCGGCGTAGGCGGAGGCATAGTTTCAGCTGAAAAGGGATGGGAGGCAATGCCGTCAATCATGAGTTTTAAATAAATGTTGTACTTGGTAAGATTTACCAAATCATCAGCGGTAAACTCGGGAGAAAATTCTTTCTCTAAAAATTCCGCGTCTTCAGCACCCACCCGAAATACTGCAAGGGTCCCAACGTTGCCAAACACCGCATCTCGCACAATTTCATCCATTTGTGAAATGTATTGGTGTCCTACGGTTAAACACAGCCGGTACTTTCTGGCTTCCGATAAAATGTTTGCAAAGGATTCGGTGGCAAAATTCTGGAATTCGTCTACGTACATGTAAAAATCTTTCCGGTCGTTTTCTGGGATGTCCACGCGCGACATGGCAGCCAGTTGAATTTTGGTAATGATAAGTGCGCCCAGCAAGCGCGAGTTATCCTCCCCAATGCGTCCCTTGGACAAATCAATGATTAAAATCTTTTGCTCGTCCATGATGTTTCGCATGTTGATGGTGGACTTGGTTTGCCCGACAATGTTTCTGATGAGCGCATTGGAAACGAACTGCCCTACTTTGTTTTGAATGGCAGCGGTAGCTTCAATTTCATATCGCTGGGTATAGCGAGAGTATTCGGTTACCCAAAAAGATTTTACAATAGGGTCTTGCACCTTCGCCACCACTTGGGCGCGGTAATCAACATCGGCCAACATTCGGTTAATGCCAAGCAACGTTGAATCGGGATATTCAAGCAACGCCAGAATGGCGTTGCTTAAAATGTATTCCATTCTGGCAGACCAGACATCCGGCCAAACTTTTTTAAACACTCCCATGAGTCCTCCTGCCACCAAGTGCCGATACTTGAATTCCACTTTTTCCATGACGTTAAAAGCAATGGGGAAATCTAAGTCGGCGGGATTAAAATACACCACGTCGTTGATGCGATTCGATGGCACAAAGTCCAGTAATTTTTCGGCTCCTTCTCCATGCGGATCAATATAGGCAACCCCGTGGCCATTTTGAATATCCTGGATAGCCATATTTTCCATGAGATTGGATTTTCCCATGCCGGTTTTTCCGATGGTATAAAAATGGCGTCGCCTGTCGTCGCGCTTGATGCCAAACTTCTTTCGCTGATTGCGAAACGAAGTCAATCCAAAAAAGTTTGTCTCGTGATTTTCCATATAGGTGTTAGGTATTGGATGTTTGAGATTACTCTGCCGGTTAAATACTTCTACCACGTCTAAGATCTAAAATCCAACACCCATAAACTATTCCACGGGCAAATTGGGCGGCGGCCCGGATTTCTTTGATTCCACCCGCGCCATGGTCGGCATAGCTAATCCAGACACCTTCAGCGGGAAGTGAAAAATCGTTGCCATTTCTTCTGGGTTTAAATACATGCACTCGCGCTTTCGATCAGGAAAAAACGGAGTAAAGCGATTGATGTAGTTTCGCAGCTGGCGCTTGGCCCGCATCAGCGGGATGCGTTTGCGAAAGAGATACTGGGTTTTTGGCCGGGTTTTCGGAGAAAAGCGAATTGAGTTTAAATGTTGCGTTCCGAAATGAGCAAAGTACGCCCGGGTTAGGGTTTTATTTCCCGATTTCCAGTTTTCGCGTTTGGCTGCGTACAGCCCGCGCACCACGGCCCGGAAAATAGGTTTTTTAATTTTGTTTTCCACCTCGGTGATGATTTCTCGCTCTCCGGGAGTTACCAATAGTTCTCTCTCTCCGCTTTCGGTTTTAGCTGACTCGAGCCAGTAGTACGAAGCATTTTCTCCGGTGCCCTCTCGGATCGGCCCGCGGATAATATGAAACAAGGCCGTCATAATATGGTCGATGAGGCTTTCGTGCTTTTTTTCCGGGCGCTTGGAAACCTTGGCAATAATCTTATGGGCACCCTGTAAAAATTCCGGCGCATCTTCCTTGGTATCTACCGAGCTAATGATAAATTGCAGCCAAAACTGCTCGCCCGGTCCTATTTTTCCCAGATTTTCTAGCAGTGACCCAATCGGATCAATTCGCTTTTCCTCGGCGGAAATTCGCTCGCCCTGGGGTTCAAAGAATTTTTCATAGGTTTTTATTGGATAGGCAGGATCTCGGGTAAAAATAAAATCTTCGCCGTACGTGTCCCACTCGGCGTTAGGAATTCCTTTTGGTACATTGTTGGTATAGTCAAGAACTTCACGAATTTCAAGTTCGGGATAGTGGGCGTAGAGTATTGACTGAATTAACGATGCGTGGCTGGTGGTAGCCCGCATATAAAAGTGAATATTACCTTCAAAACTGGCAATCTCGAAAGACATCCATTCGGTTCCGTTTGGAATGACGCCTTCAAACCAAAATTCCCGCCAGTTGGGAGGAGCGTACAAGACTGGCCAGAGAACTGAAAACACGTCCTCCATAGCTTTTAAAGGAACCAGCACCTCCTTGGGCGGAACGATTTCCAAAACAACCCAAGTTTTTTCGGTATAGTTAAAATCCCACCGAACCCACCACAAATAGACTTTATGCAACTCAAAGTAAAGAATCAGGGGAACCAGCATCCACCACCACACCCGCAAGAACGGGACAAAAATAACAATCGCCACCAAAACGAGCCACGGAAACGAGGCAAATAAGATACGTTCGGGCAATGAAAATTTAAATTGCCTTTCAGCCATTATGATTGACTAAAAGCTTGAAGAATATTGGGGAGATACTGCAGCAAAAACGCAAGCAGAAATAAGATGAAAAAAGCGGTAATAAAAAATTCAAAAGTGTACAACAGCGGCACCACCATGACTGATTGGCGCTTTTCGTGCCAATAGTAAGCCAGCGAAGAAAAAACAATGGCAAACAAGACGGTCAGTATAACAAGTATCAGCGATGCCCAAAAAAAATATGACATGTTTATTTATTATATCGCAAAGCACAGGCGCAAACAACAAAAAACCGCGCGGTGGCGCGGTTTTTTGCACTTAGGAGATCTGAGTTTCTCTCAAGAGGTACTTTCCCTCTGGATTTCTCTGGAAATGCTTTTTATTGTTGAGGTTGATCAAGACCGTATTCTTGGCAACTAATCGCTGCGAGAGCACTTCTTTTACTAAATCTTCCTGCCCAACCGGTTGCTGTTTTTGAGTCAAAATCTTGGTAATGACATCCTTAATGGTTCCCGGAGTATATCCCCACTCGCTCAAGGCGTACATGCCCCGTCCCACCAAGACAAACCGTTTGTCTTTAATGAGTTCGTTGTGAACGGTCTGAGGGTGAGCTTTCTTTTGAGAAACGGTGTTTTCTAACTGGTCAATCAGTTCGGCAATTTGGCGAAAGTGCAGGGGTTTGGCATGCTTTTTAAAAACTAAGAAAGCTTTGTCTTTTACTCCCCGAGGCTTGATTTCTGGCCAATCAACCAATCCAATCTTGCCTTCTTTGTTTTCCTGAATCTTCTTTGAAATTTCAAGGTATGAGTTTAACGCTTCAGGATGCAAAGCAAATTTTGGAGCAAATTTTTCCGCTAATTCCTGCTTGGTTAACAAGGCGCCATGCGTTTGAATATCGCCAACCAATCCACCCAAGACTTCCTTGGCTTTGCTTTCCGGGTTTTCTATTGTTGACCAGAAGTAGTGATAATCTTTCTTTCCACAGACACGAGAAAATTGATTTCCCAAGGTAAGCAAGAACAGTACATAGGGCTTGTTTTTATCATGGCCCAAGTCCTGCAATGCAATGTCTTCTCGCTTTAATCCTCCCTTTTGATCAAAGTAGTTGGTAAGTTCGGCAAAGAGCGCATGCAGGGTTTCCTGGTGATTTTTTCTGATAAAAGAAAAACCAGCTTCCTCGATTTGGCGGACGCGCTCTCGGGTAATTCCAAGGCTTTTTCCAATAGATTCTAGGGTTTCGGTTTTAACAATCTGATCTTCGTCAAACTTGGCGTTTTTGACCGGTTTGATTCCGAATCGTCTATCCAAAATGTCTTTGGTCTTTGGAGAAAGACCCTTAGTAAGTTTTGTATAAATTTTTGAATACTCTACGTTGTTCATGAAATGATACTTATATAAAGTATATACCATAACTATGTTTTGATGTCAATAGCATTGACCAGACGCCTTGACACAACCGACTATTTTCCCTTGTGAAATCTCTTTTCGGAACGTCGTTGATCGTAGGCAAACCACGTTACCAGCAAGGGACTGGCAATAAAAATAGATGAATATGCTCCCGAAGTAATTCCAATAATTAATGCAAGCGAGAAGTCTTTTAAGGTTTCTCCGCCAAATACGTACAAAGAAATCATTACCAATAAAACGGTAATAACCGTACTTACCGATCGGCCGATGGTTTGGTTTAAACTAGTGTCCACGCTTTCCTGAAATGATCCCATTCCCCGGCGCAAAATGTTTTCTCGAATCCGGTCAAAAATTACAATGGTGTCGTGCACCGAAAACCCAAGAATGGTCAACAAAGCTGCCACAATCGGAATGGTAATTTCTACTCCGTAAAAATGACCGAGCACCGAAAACACTCCCAAGGGAATTAAAATATCGTGAAACAAGGCAACCAGTGAAGTAACTCCATATTTCCAAGAAGCCACGGGTTTGGAAACTTTTCTGAAAGCAAACGCAATGTACAGAGTAATAGCCACTAACGCCAATACGATGGCAATTTGAGTTTTTTGTTTTAACTCCTGACCGACTGACGGCCCGATGAATTCAAAGCTTTTTTCCTGAACCGGAGCTAGTTCGTTTAATTTGGCAAGGATGCTTTGATGGGTTGCTTCGTCCACACCTTTAAATCTGAGGATCGCTCCCTTGTCCGAGGTTGGCTGCACAACCACATCTCCCAGGTTAAAACTGGAAAGTTGTTTTTGGATAGCTTCGTTGGTAGGTCTGCTATTGGTGAACTGAACCTCCATATTGCTGCCACCAGTAAACTCAATGCCAAACTTCAACCCAAACACTATGAGCGAAGCAATGGCGGCAACAATTAGAATTCCAGAAAAAAGATAATAAAATTTTGAGTATTTGGTAAATGGAAACATGTAGTAGTTTGTAGTTTGTAGTTTGTAGTTTGTAGTGCGCGATTCTACAAACTACCAACTACTCACTCGCTATAAGAGCCACTTAAATTTTTCTAATCGCGGGCCGACGAAGATCATCAAGAAAATTCTGGTGATAAAAATTGCCGAAAACAAGCTGGCAAAAATACCGATAGCTAAGGTTAACGCAAATCCTTTAATAAAGGAAGTTGAAAAGATAAACAAAATAGCACAAACAATTAGTGAATTTAAGTTGCTGTCGCGAATCGATGGCCAGGCACGGTCAAATCCTTCGGTAATGGCAGCGCTCACCGCTTTGCCCTGCTTTAACTCTTCTTTCATTCGGGCAAAGATCAAAATATTGGCGTCTACAGCCATTCCGATCGAAAGAATAAATCCGCCGATGCCTGCCAAGGTTAACGTTACCGGCACCAGTTTAAAGATAGAAAGCACCAGCGCAACATATATGACCAAAGCAATCGATGCCAGCAGTCCCGGCAAGCGGTAAAAGACCACCATAAAGATAACCACCGCCAACAATCCCAAGAGTCCTGCCATCAGGGAAGTTTGCAGCGAAACCGATCCCAAGGTAGGCCCTACGGTTTCCTGCGAAATAGGGTTGCCAATTTTTACGGGCAAGGCTCCGGAGTTCAATCTTGAAGCAAGGCTGTTGGCAGTATCAATGGTCATGTTTCCGGTAATCACTGCGGTGCCGCCGGTAATTTTTGCCTGGACAATCGGAGCATACAAATCAGAGGCATCAATTTTACCGTCGCCATTGGTATCAATAATAGAAGCTCCGTCCAAGAAAATGGCTAGAGGTTTATTAATGTTTCTGCCGGTAATAGCTTCAAACAGTTTTGCTCCCTCACTATTAAACTGCAGCTGAATTTCGGGCTTATAAGTAGTCTGGTCAAAATTTACGGTAGCCTTAGACAAATATTTTCCGGTTAAATCGGTAGGCTTAAAGTATGGGTCTTGTTGAGCCAACTGCCAATCGGCGATTTTAGTATAGTCTTGGCCCTTTTGCTGAGCTGCCTGCACTTCTTTTATCTTGTCTAAAATCTTTTGGGTATCGGCCTGGTCGCGCTGTTCGTCAAATTCCAGGTACGGCGTTTGACCAATTACTTGAATGGCCGACTGCACGTCTTTGACTCCCGGAAGCTCAACGAGCAACTGGTCTTGGCCCTGGACTTCTACTACGGGCTCTGAAATGCCAAACAAATTCACCCGGCGTTCAATGACGTCGCGAAGGCCGGCCATGGCGGTTCCTTTGTCGGCTACCTGGCTTACATCAGCTTTATAAATTAAGTTAACTCCTCCCTGCAAATCAAGACCTAATACGTAGGGTTTGGTCCAAAAATGCGACAGATGCCAATGAAATTTTCCATTTAAAAAATCTACCCCCTGATTATAGTAATTTGGGTAGACAAAATTTGCCGTCAAAAATGTAAGCACGAGAATCCCGATAAATATCCAGTATTTCTGCTGCATGTCTATTTAAAAATGATTTTTTATTCTAATACGCTTCCTAAAAAAATGCAAGGAAACTATTGCTAAAAAATGAGCGCCCGAATCTCCGAAGAGACATCGGGCGCCTTGCTGATTGCACTGATTCAATTAAGGCCCAACCAGCTAGACCTTTCCGTTGGAATCGCGCCAACGGACGCGGGAGGCACGTGGCCGACTTGACTAGTATGAATCGTCCACTTTCTCCAAAACAAAATAAAAATATTGGCGAGGCTTTAGCGTTGTGCGGAGTTGACCGCGAAGTTTTGGAAGGCGCCCCGCCATCGCGTTTACCCTCTTAACTTCCGTGAATGATCTTAGCATTTCCAATAAAACAAGTCAATATCTGATGATCTATCAGAGTTTTTCTAAAATTTTAAGTTCGAGGTTGTCGGTGTCAGTGTCGTAAATAGCAAAGCATGGTTTGTAGCGCTGTCCAGCTAATTCGCCAGGATTTACCAGCTTGCACTTGCCTATTTCTTCGAGCCACGGCCGATGAGTATGCCCATAAAACGCCAGATCATATTTACCTGATTCTGCAGCGCGTTTTGCAATATCAGGATAGTGGTTAAGAAAAATCCGTTTGCCGCCGAGTTCAATCTCGCGCTGTTCGGGAATATCATCAAGATCATAGTCGCCGTTTCCGCGGGCAAAAAAAATTTCGCCGTGAAATTTTTTTTGCGCTTGGTCGATCGTTTCCTGTCGGCAAATATCTCCGCAGTGCAGCATAACAGCAATGTTTTGTGTATTTAAAAATTCGACTGCTTTCGCAAAGTTTTTTGTATTGTCATGCGTATCAGAAACAATAGCAAACTTCATAAGCTACAAAGGAGTTTCATTGAGTTGATACTCTACAATCGTATCAGCATTGTCAAAAATACAGGTGCCAGTAAACTGCTTATTCTCAAGCAACAACGGAAACCAATATCTGTCAGATGGCCACATCTGGTCAAAGGGAACCTTTGAAGTTAAAAACCATTGCGGCCGCATTTCTTCAGTTTCTTTAGGTTCTCCAGTTACTTGGGTTGTTTTAAAAATATGAACCTGCAGTATTTCTTCAGGTGTATTTTTCCAAGAAAATTCAACTACTCCCATTTTCTGCAAATCCTGTGCCTTCAGCCCTGACTCTTCAAATAGCTCGCGCTTGGCGGCATCTTGAACTGATTCTCCCTCTGCCACCTTTCCGCCAAATCCATTCCACTTTCCCTGACCAAAACCGCGCTTTTTCATTCCCAGCAATACCGTATTGCCCACATGAACAAGACACAGGGTAAATATTTTTTTCATATCGTTGTATTACTAATTTTTACCAGTTGATCTATAAGACAAAACTTATTGCTGGGCACCGGCCACGCACTGGTTAAAAGAATTAACCTGGGCATTGTAATCAGCAATGAAATTTTTTGTCTGCTGGGCTAGCGCATTGTATTGGTTTACCAGTTGGTTGTACTCGTTCACTAAACTGTTATATTCTTGCGAATGCGAATCGCTATTTTGAATTTGGACTTTTTTGGCGTCAATTTGGGCCGACAATTGGTCAAGCTGGGCCTTGTTGGCGTCAATCTGATTTTTTAGTGCGGTTGGAGGCATGGGACAACTGGAAAGCGGAACCCCAAACTCTTGAACTCCCACCCAAACGGTGTGTCCCTGGTAGATCCCCTTCTCAATGGCAACGCCAATATCAACAAACCGATTGTTTAAAATATTTGCTCGATGGCCGGGGCTGTTCATCCAATCTTGAACCACTTCCTGTTCGCTGGAAAAGTTTCCCAAAATAAGGTTTTCTCCGGAGATAAGGTAATCATAGCCATACTTTTTTACCAGAGTTCCCGGATCAACTCCCGATGGCGAAACGTGCTCGAAGTACTGGTTTTTAAAAATATCTTGCGCCTTGGCTTGAGCGGCAGCATTCAATTTTGCATTTTCAATTAAGGGAGCCAACATGCCATTATTGTAGCGTTGAATGTTGGTTTGGGCAATAATTTTTGACTTAACCAAGACTGCACTGTTGGCCTGGCCGCCAATGTTGAGCGGAGGCGGACTGACAATTTCCTGCTGCACCTGACTTACTATATTGCCAAAATTTGTCTTTTCAAATGCCTGCAAATTAGTCCCAACGGCGCGATAAACCCCAAGGAGAGAATCTTTAAAATAAATCCCGGCGGCAAACGCAACAATGATAACGGCGATGACAAAAATGATAACACTACTTTTTTTCATGACTTGACATAACAATAGTATTAAGTAAGATGACCTTGTAACGGAACTTCGCCGTTACGCCACCTCCCTGCTGGGAGGCCATGCAAGCCCCGCAGCGCGCATCGATTTCATCGATCGCGCGCGGGGCATTTTTTTTACAACCTATACCCTATAATATCACTTAGGTAACATTTATAAAGAATTGATAAATGCAGCAGAACATGTTACCTTGATTTCAGAACCTTACTCTTACTGAAAGGCTAACTCATGAACCTTTGCGCAACTTGCGGGGACAAAACTCTCATTTCCACGAGCGAAGTTAAGGTATGTGCCGCCGATTGCGGTAGGTCAACGGATGAAGACCCCGATACGCTCATGTACTGCACTGAGTGCGCCAAAAAACTAAACGTCTGCCAGAATTGCGGACAAAAAAAGCTGTAACCTCAGCCCAACCTACTCGCCCAGTAGGTTTTTTATAATTCAATCTTTTGTTTTTGAAAACCGAAATGTTCTTCACAAATAAGTTCTACGTTCTTTGGTATTCAACATCCGTATTTTTCCCATTTTTTTCCTGAACCGACCTATTTCCGTTTTATTCCGATGGCCTGTATCCAATTCGTTTTTTTATTAGGTGTAACTTCAAAAAATACTACTTCACAATTTGCGTTATACATGTATTTCCTTATTTCTTCTTGAGTAAAGTAACTAAAAAATCTTTCAGAAGAATAGCCATAATCATTCTCAACTTTTACTTCTTCCTCTACTCCATCCGATCTTTTTTCTTTCACCGCTATATATACATACCCGCCCGGCTTAAGTAATGCAACAATCTTTTTAAATCTTTCTTCGGCAGCTTCTTTAGGAACGTGCAACAATACAGCTTTTATGAAAATTGCATCAAACGAATCTTGCAATATATATACCTCGTCTAGATTCAGAACTCTAAAGTCTCCGGTAGGCACTTTTCTTTTGCTATTTCAATCATTTTTTCAGAAAAATCTATACCTACTACCCTAAACCCATTTTCTATGAATGTTTTTGCGCTAATGCCAGGGCCGCATCCAACATCAAGGATTAAATCTCCTCGATTTAAATAATCCATGAAGTGCTTCATTCCATTTTCAGCCCAATTATGGGTAACCACTTCCTGATACCAATCCTGCGCTATTTTATTGTACGTGTCTTTTAGGTTCATTGCTTCTTTGCCATATTTTTTTGGTGCTCAGAGCTATTAATCATCCCACATCGCTTCCATTTTTTTCCTGAGCCGCAGGGACACAGGTCGTTCCTGCCTATCTCCTGATCGTTAACTTGCGCCTGATGATTTTGATTTACCTGCAGCATCACCGCCGGTGCAGGCTGAGGGTTAATTTGAATGCCAGCTTTTAAAATGTTGTTGGCAATGGTGTGGTCAATGTCATCGAGCATTTGGCGAAACAGCCGTTGGCCTTCGTTTTTGTATTCTACCAACGGATCCTGGCCGCCGTAGGCGCGCAAGCGCACCGAGTCGCGCATGTGCTCCATGTTTGATAAATGGTCCTGCCACAAGGTATCAATGACTTTGAGCGACAAGTATTTGGCAACCTGAGTCATAGTATCTGCGCCAACTTCAGCTTCGCGTTTTTCGTAGTCGGCTGCAGAAAATCCTGCTTTTACCAATAACTCAATCATGTGCTCTCGGATATTCTGTTGTTCTAGTAATTCGTTGCGCTTTTTGTAAATAATTTCGCGGTGCTTGTTCATAACGTCGTCGTACTCAAGTAAGTGATGACGGGTATCAAAGTTAAAGCCTTCAATTTTTGCCTGGGCCGATTCAATAGCGCGGGAAATAACCTTGGCCTGAATTGGCTCGTCTTCTGGTACATTGAGCGTATTCATTAATGACTGGATTCGATCTCCGCCAAAAATGCGCATGAGGTCGTCTTCCAGCGAAACAAAAAATTGCGAAGACCCGGGATCTCCCTGCCTGCCAGCCCGTCCGCGCAGCTGATTATCAACGCGCCGCGAACCGTTGCGCTCGATGCTAATGACGTGCAATCCTCCCAGCTCTCTCACCTTGGCAGCCTGAGCTGCATCGGGCGGATTGCCTCCCAGCAAAATATCTACTCCCCGGCCGGCCATGTTGGTGGCAATGGTAACCGCTCCCTGCTTACCGGCTTGAGCAATAACTTCTCCCTCTTTTTCATTATCAATGGCGTTTAACACCGTGCAAGCAATTCCCTGCCGCTGCAGAATGTCTTTTAACTGCAAGTTTTTTTCAATAGCTCCGACGTTCTTTTCTCCTAATTCAACGCCGCCGGTTCCAATTAAAATGGGTTGCCCGGTTTCATGGACGCGCTTGATTTCTGCAACAATTGCCTTAAACTTGCCAGCTTGGTTTTTGTAAATTTTATCTTCGGTGTCTTTTCGAATCATCGGCCGGTGAGTTGGAATCACCACAACATCCAAACCGTATACCTTGTCAAATTCTTCAGCAGACGTAAGAGCGGTTCCGGTCATCCCTGACAACTTTTGGTACAATCGAAAATAGTTTTGGAAGGTAATGGTTCCTAGTGTCGTAGATTCCGGCTGCACAGCAACCCGCTCTTTGGCCTCAATGGCCTGGTGCAATCCGCCCGACCAGCGCCGGCCAGGCAACGTCCGACCAGTAAATTCGTCAACAATAAGAACTTCCCCGTTTTTAATAACGTACTCGCGGTTTTTTAAAAATAACGTTTTTGCTTTCAGTGCCGTTTCAAGCTGATGGGTAGTGGCAATATCATTTTCTAACCACGGATCATGTCCCAAAACTGCAATCACCTTATTTTGCCCTGCTTCAGTGAAGCTGACGGTTTTTGCTTTTTCATCAACTTGGTAATCCTGGTCTTTTTCTAAAGGAGCGACGATTCGGGTAAATTGCGCATATTTTTGGGTGGCATCCTCAGCTTGGCCGGAGATAATCAATGGCACCCGGGCCTCGTCGATAAGAATTGAGTCAACCTCGTCGACAATAGCAAAATGAAATCCCCGCTGACTTTTTTGCGAAAGCTCGTAAACCATGTTGTCACGCAGGTAATCAAAGCCAAATTCATGGTTGGTTCCGTAGGTAATATCGGCATCATACGCTTCTTTTTTTGAAACGGGGCGCAAGTAATCTTCAACAATCTTAAAGCCTCCCAACATGTCCCGTTCCTTATCGGTCTGTTCGTTTTTGTAGCTGACATCGTACCGATATCCCGTTCCCGGCACCACGCAGCCAACCGAAAGCCCCAGAGCATTGTAAATCTGGCCCATCCACACCATGTCGCGCTTGGCCAAGTAATCGTTTACCGTAACCACATGCACGCCTTTTCCCTCTAAGGCATTCAAATAGGCAGGCAAGGTTGCTGACAGGGTCTTTCCTTCTCCGGTTCGCATTTCGGCAATGGTTCCTTGATGCAGGACGGCTCCGCCAATTAACTGAACATCAAAATGCCGCTGATTAAGGGTGCGTCTGGCTGCCTCCCGAACCAATGCAAAAGCTTCCGGCAATAAATCGTTAAGGGTTTTGCCTTGGCTTAGCTTCTCTTTTAGCTGCTGGGTTTTTTCTTTGAGTTGCTCTGCTGAAAGTTTTTGAATTTCCGGTTCTAGTGAGTTGATCTGGTCAATGACCGGCTGAAGATGTTTTACCGTTTGTCCACTTGATCCTCCAAAAATTTTACTAAAAATATTCATATTGTTAGTTATGCCTCAAATTCACCCAAAAATCAATTTGACACACCAAAACGGTCGCGCGTTGCGCGACCGTTTACTATTTTCTATCAGTTTTAAAAACTTTCTTTTCGAAATTTTTTTGCTTTTTGCCGGGGAAACTCAACCACTTTTGTTTTATATTTTCTAATTTCTCGCTCTAGCTCATCCCGTACGTCACTGATGGTTCGAACAACATTATCTCCGTGAGCCTTAGCAAACAGGGTTTTCCCGGGCAAGTACATTTTTACCTCGGTGACAAATACGTCGCCTTTGCGGTGATGCATCGTTTCGCGCTTTACTTCAACAAACGTTTCAAACAAATCCCTCCCGGCAACCACCGGCAAACTGTGATATTCAAATCCTTTGATAAACTTTTTGAGCGAGCCGATTTTCCGTTCCACCATGATTTGCATCGACTCGGTAAGCTCAATATTTTTTGTTTTGGTAATGATATGCATACTTGTATGGTACCTTAGTTTCTTAAAAACTGCACCTCGGGCTCAAGCGTAATACCATAGGTTGCATATACCGTATTTTTTACCAGCTCAATGAGGCCGAGCACGTCCTGGGCACTGGCGCCTCCCAGGTTAACAATATAGTTTGAATGCTTGGTTGAAATTTGTGCTTGCCCGACCTGTGCGCCCGTTAACCCGGCTCCAATAATAAACCAGGCAGCCGGAACAATAGGAAAGGGGTCTTGCTTTATCTTATCTTGAAACTCGGGCAAAAACTGCGCCGGAACGTCTTTGACATCCACATTTTTAAAAACGCTTCCCGCGCTCGGATATTCCAATGGGTGGCGGTCTTTTCGGTACTGGATGCGCGAGTTGGCAATGGCTTGAATTTTTTGTTTGTCGCCGGGCTTGAGGTGTACGGTGGCCGACAGCACAATCCAACCCTTGCGCTTAACGATCGAATTGCGGTAACCAAACTGGCATTGTTGGTTATCTAACTGGTGTAATACCAGAGCCTCATCAAGCGCCTCTACCTGAAAAATGGTATCTTTCATTTCTCCGCCAAATGCCCCCGCATTTCCCCGAATAGCTCCGCCAAAGGTTCCCGGAAGACCTCCCGCCCATTCCAGCCCTTCTAATCCGTGATCAAGAGAGCATTGCACCAGATCTTTCATTTCAACGCCCGCGCCGGCAGTAATAGCGGTACCGGTAACTGAAATTTCAGTGTTGTGAATTTTAATGACCAACCCTCGCAGCCCTTGGTCAGAAATCAGCAGGTTGCTTCCCCCGCCCATGGTAACTACTGGCAATCCCAACTCTGTTGCTACTCTAATAGCTTTTTTAACTTCGTTGGCGTTTTGCGCAACAAAAAAATATTCGGCCGGACCGCCGATGGCAAAGGTGGTGTATTCTTTAAGAGATACGTTTTTTTGGACACCGGGTAATTGCTCTTCGATTGATTTCATTTGGGTAGAAATGCTTAGCCAAGCCCATTAAGATGGGTGCAGTCGTTAATTCTTCGCAGCGCCCAACTGCCGTCGTCTTGAGTTTCGCAAATGGTAATTCCCGTGTAGGAAACCTTCACATGATGGGAAAACGCATAAAAAATCTCCGGTGAAAGCTTCTTTCTAAAAATCATGCTGCACATGACCATTTTGATAAAATTTCCGTGAGAAACCACCAGTACCGTTGCATCTGGCCGGTGAATGAGCTCGTCTAAAAAAGCATGGACACGCTTTTGAAAATCAAAAAAATTCTCTTCGTCTGAATGGTGCCACAGCGCATCGGTATGATGATTATGAATATGCCGCTTTTTAAGCTTGGAGTCATGCATGCTTTTACCGACAAGCTCGCTGGGTATCTTGCGTTCCCTGACCAACGGATTTATCATTGCCGTTTGGTGCAATCGTTTTTCTAGCGCTGCTGTTGTTTGCAGGGCGCGGAGCATGTCGCTGCAGATAATCTGATCAATCTTGGTTTCTTTAAATCTTCGGGCAAGTGCTTGTGCCTGCGTAAAACCTTCTGGCGAAAGTCCGCATTCGTCGGATTTATGGACACGCTGCTGATCGCAAACGGTCTCTCCATGGCGTACAAAATATACTTTCATATGGCTAAGGCTACCTACTGAGTCATGAGCTGATTAATTTTATTTCGAGTAAGAACGCCAACAAAACCCGTTCCCTTGGCGAGGCCCGCCGGAACCAACACATCAGCTGAGTATCTTTCTTGAAACCGAATGACGGCCATCCGGGTCAACGGCCCAAACACTCCCGTTACCAAGCCTTCAGGATAAATGCTTGCGCCCTGGGAAGCCAAAAAACTCTGAAGGCACCGAACGGCTGTTTTATTGGTGCTTCCCTGGGCTAAGTTATCGGCGAGCGCGCACGTAGTTGCAGGTTGGCCGGAGCGCTGGGCTAGCAACTGGGCAATTTGAACCTTCAGGAGAGCAATTTGATCGAGCAGTTTTTGAATCGTATCATCGTTGGTTGAAGTGCCAGCACCAATAGAAGCGGTAAAGGTATACGGATAGGTAGGCTCAAGTCCGTCAAAACCCGACAGCTTTGATTGCAATGACGGAACCAGCACCACCGCAATATTGGTGGTCCCAAAATCAGGAACCGTAATCGTTCCTTTTTCATTGGAATCTAGGGTTAAAAAGGCAACTGAATATTTTCCGGTTTTATTAAAAACCAAGTACGGTACTTGGAAGTTCAGTCCCGACGAACTGGAAAAATTAACCTTTAGCTCTCCGCTTCCGCCAATAATTTTCTGCCAGTTTCCTGACCAGCTCTTGGTAACGTTCGTCACCGACAAAGAACTGTCTCCCGATAACGGCAAAAAGTTGAGCGGAGGATTGATGCGAAAATTTTTAAGGTTTTTGTTTAAGTAACAATAGTGAATGTTTTGACTGCAATCATTGACAACCGTAGCAATCGTCCAATTGGTAAAAATTTGGTTAAAGTCTTCCTTCGCTCCATTTTTCAGGAGCGCCTGGTTGATGCTGGCAATCCCTACGAGGTTGGATTTTAGCGAATCGGTAAGAATAGCAACGCCATACTGATCTACCAAATAGTGAATAAACAAATTGACGCTGGCGTAGTCATATTTGTTTTCCTGCCATTCTGTCAGAGAGTCGGAAGGTTTTTCCAAAAAGTCTTGCACCCGCCGCTGCAAATTGCTTCCGTCGTAAACGTCGTCGTAACCCAAGATGGTAGAAGCATAGTCCGCCCGACCTTCGTTAAGCCAGGTCTCTTCGGTCACTCCCCACAGCCGCTCTTTTTGGTTAAAAGTAATCAGGTGAACAAACTCGTGAGCGACAAAAGCCTTCAGTTGCGAGTCATCAATGTGATCAAGGGAGATATAGAGCATCTCGCGCTCATTAGAACTGGGCAATTGCAGCTTAATATACTCATCCGCTGATCGAAAGTAGCCGCTTGCCCCACCCTTCATGGCTTCAAACAAGATCGTGATGTTGTTGTCGCTATCAACGCCGGGCCTCCACTCGGAACCAAACGCAGAGGTTAATATCGGATAGATACGATTGTTAAATTCAACGGCAAAAGCATCCAAGTTAGCACTGATTTCCTGCTGCTTTGCGGGAACCTGGGCATTCCACCAGGATTTTTCAACATACAAGTATAAACCCGGACTGGTTTTAATGAGCACGCTATCAACCCGCTGGCGGGCACCGGCGTCAAAAGAAGGTTCAACGTTAAACGTAACTGAATCGCCAACCACCGCCGCCTTCGCGATCGGACCAAACGAGCATAGCGCAACGCAGGTTGCAATTATAAGGCTATATTTGATAATATTGCGAGCGCTCATGGGTTAATAGTTGTTTCCATTCTAACACAAAAGTAGTGACACGCAAATGGAAATACTATCTCTCTATATCTCATGGGCAGAAAACATGCAAGCTCAACAAAAAAAGCCCGTAGAGGCTTTTTTTACTACCGCGCACTTGCTATTGTAAGTAGGTTTTATTAGCATCCCACCAGGCTTTCGCTGAAACCCAGGCCACCCCGCTAGCTAATCCAAGAATTCCTCCAATGATAAGCAACAAAAAAAGGCTTGGCCCATCACTTTTTACTTCAGCCGCTTTGGTTATGGCTGAAAATGTTGAGTCTTGCATGAGAACTGAAGGTTTTGATTTTGCCAGTTGGCTCTGAAGATCAAGAATCATTCCTTGCAACCCAATCGCGTCTTGATTAAGGGCAATGAATCGATTGATGGCAATTTGTGCATTACCCATTTGCAACTTTAGCGAGGCTTGATAATTGGCTAGAATAGCATTGTCATCGGCAATAATCTTATCGGTGCACCCGTTGAGCGCATCTGATGCTTCGGTTTTACTAGCTGCCTGACTGGTTAGCTTAACTAAGTATGTTGATATTGGAGTTTCAGCGTGAACGAGTGGCCCGCAATAGCCATAGGAAATTTTTCCCACAATATCACTAGGACTTTCCAATGGACTATCTCCCATCTTCCCTACCACAATCACCTGTTCTGCTTGATACATCGTTACGGGCAAAGAAACCGGAACCGGAGTTTTGCTTTGTTTGAAAAAATACGCGCCGGCGCCAAAGAGAAGACCAATGAAAAAAAACACCAAAATAGTGACTCGGTGCGGTTTAAAAAATTTGATGATTGCAATAACGCTAATTTCGTTGGCCTCTTCCATGGGTTTACTATATCAGCAATTTACTCTTTTTCAAGCATGCATCAAGAAACACGATACGAGGGCACTAATTCTGCCAGGAGTTTTTTTAACGCCTCAGAGCTCTCGGTTTTCAGAGCATCTGCTAATTTCTTTTTTTGCTCCTGGAATGCGACTATGTCGACTGCAGCAAGTTTGGCAACAAAAATCTGCTGGTTTTGAGTGGCAACCGTTCCTTCTTCGGCAGTCAGAATTTCTTCGAACAATTTTTCTCCAGGACGAACGCCCGTAAAAACAATAGTGATATCTTTGTCGAGCGTAAGTCCAGAAAGACGGATCATTTCTTTTGCCAAGTCCACAATAGCAACCGGCTTTCCCATGTCCAATACAAACACTTCTCCGCCATGACCCATCGCTCCCGCCTGCATGACCAACAGGCACGCCTCGCGGGTGAGCATAAAGTACCGCTGCATGCCCGGATCGGTTACTTCAACCGGACCTCCCCGCTTAATTTGTTCCCGAAAAATAGGAATGACGCTGCCGCGGCTGTCGAGCACATTGCCAAACCGCACCGAAATAAATTTGGTTCCGTTGCTCTGATTGTACGCCTGGCAGAGCATTTCCCCTGCGCGCTTGGTTGCTCCCATGATCGAGGTTGGATTAACTGCTTTATCGGTAGAAATAAAAATAAATTTTTCGACCTGATGCTGCAAACTTGTCTGCGCCAGTATGTCGGTGCCAAAAATGTTATTTTGAATCGCCTGAGCCGGTTGGTCTTCCATGAGACCCACATGTTTGTAGGCTGCAGCATGAAAGACAACGTTAGGTTTTTCTTTTGCAAAAATTCTTTCCATCGATGATGCGTCTTGAATGTCGGCGACGTACGGCTGCACTCGAGTACCAGCAAACTGTTCTCGCAGCTTTCCTAAAATATTGAAAATCCCGGTTTCGTCCTGGTCAACAATGACCAACTGAGAAGGCTTAAACCGTGCCACTTGTTTTGCAAGTTCAGAACCAATGGAGCCGGCAGCCCCGGTAATAACGATAACCTTGCCGTTGATACATTGTTCAATTTGTTTTTTGTCGAGCTGAATCTGGTTGCGCCCGAGGAGGTTTTCAGCATCAACCTCATTAATACTTTTCAAAGTGGTCTTCCCGCGGATGATTTCAGACAACGGCGGAGCTATTTTAATTTTTTTAATGCCTGCTTTTTTCCCCATATCAATAGCATGGCGAACAGCTTTTTGATCGTTAGACGGAACTGCCACAATAAGCTGTTTTATCTCATGGGTTTTTGCAAGTTCAACAATGTCTGACACTTTTCCCAACACTTTCAATCCATGGATTTTTACGCCGCGTTTGATGGGGTTATCATCGACAAATCCTACCAGGTAGTAGGGGTTATCGTGTAAAGCTTGCATATTTCTTACCAGCTGTTCTCCCAGATCTCCCGCTCCAACAATAAGGGTCTTTTCTTTTTGTGCGTCTTGCTTGCCGAGAGCGTTTAGGTAAATTCGTTTTGACAAGCGCAATCCCCCAGAAAACAAAAAAATAAGCCCGTAGCTAATTAAAAATACCGATCGCGGCAATCCTTCAAATGAATGAAAGTCGCGCGAAATGTATACGGTAACGGCAATAAAAATAAAACTTAACGTCAGCCCTTTAAACAGTGCCACCAGGTCTTGAGTGCTCACAAACGACCAGGAGAACCGGTATAATCCCAGAAAATAAAAAATGGGAATGGTAAACAAAATACCCAATACCGAGAGTATTGCAATGTCGCGATAGTTTTCGGCAGGAACCGCAAAGTCAAACTTAAGCATGTACGCCAACCAAAAAGACGCTGCGATGAATATAACATCGCAAACCATAAAAAAGAGAGCTCGGGTGATTCGGTTGCGAGAAAAGATTTTTTTAAGAAGCGTTATCATCACAAACTTAGCTGCCGTAAAATTCCCGCACGGACTTGATAATGTAATTGACCTCTTGGTCAGTCAACTCAGGATACGCAGGAATGCGCACCGCATCTTTTGAAATAGTTTCGGTAACCGGAAGTTTAAAATGACTAAGGTAGAGATTTTTTACCTTGTGGTTTGGTGTTGTTTCTCGGATCAACAGCTCCACACTTTTTTTATCCATAAACTTTTTGAACTTTTGGCGCTCGGCGTCGTTGCCAATTCTCACAATAAATTCCTGAATTACGTCGCCTTTGCCATACACCGGCAAACGCAAGGGTAAATCTTTCATACCGTCAATATACCGATTGGCAATTTCTTTTCTGCGGGCCAAAAATTGGTTGTAGTATTTAAACTTTACGTTCAGCAGCGCAGCCTGAATGTTATCCAGTCGAGACTTCCATGCCCAATGGACAATTGGTGGCGTTGGGAAATCAGCCATGCGCACTGAAGTTTGTGCCATGTTCCAGTGGTTGCGCAGCAAGTATAATTTTTCGGCTAGTTTTCTGTTGTTGGTTACAATGCCGCCGCCATCTCCAAATCCGCCCAACAATTTTGGCGTGTTAAAGCTAAAGCATCCAACGTCTCCAAACGATCCTGCCTTCTTTCCCTTAAAGCTTGATCCCAATGCCTGGCACGCGTCTTCAATAACATAGAGCTTATATTTTTTTGCCAATTTCATAATGGCATCCATATCGCAAACTTTTCCGTGAAAGTGCACGGGTAAAATGGCTTTGGTTTTTTTGGTAATAGCTTTTTCGATTTGGGTAACGTCCATGAGTTCATTTGGACCTACGTCAACGAGAATCGGCCGGGCGCCCGCATGAATAATGCATTGGATAGAAGCAATAAACGTATGAGACACGGTGATCACTTCGTCGCCCTCAAACTTTTTATTAGCCTGAGCCAAGGTCATCTTTCCTTCTTGCACTTGCTTTAGCAAGTAATCCCAGTTGCCTTTAATACCAAGTGCCAACACTGACAAAAACAGTGCATCCGTTCCCGAATTAGTTCCAATGCCATGCTTGGTACCGGTGTATTCTGCCAACCGATCTTCAAATTCCGAAACATCTTCCCTAAGAATAAGGTTTCCTTTTTTCACACAATTCCAAAAAGCGTTAATTAGCTCCTGCTTGTGCTTGGCGGCAAACCGGATATACGAGTTGCGAATAAAATTTATTTTGTATTCCATAGAATGAGAATAAAATTTGTTTCTATATTATAGCAGAAACTTCCCAAAAATCCACCGATCTGCTGCAAAAAAATACCCGAAGTCACGAGTGACTTCGGGCACAAACCGGTTTACACGGCCTTTTCTTGCAAGAGTGCTTTGCCGATTTTCAGCATAACACGGCTCGCAAGCTTAATTTCCTGATTAGAAACCTGTTGATCGTGACCGGAAACAAGAATCCTTCCACTACCGTCAATCAGACGGTAGTCTAGGTGCGTTCTTGTCTTAGACTCGCCAACAAACTCGCCATCGTGCTCTTGTTCCCAAGCACAACCAACTACCGCTAAGGTTCCCCTTTTTAACATCGTAAAAACTCCTTCCGCCAAAGCCCTTGTTTCGGTCTCCGACAAAGCGGTAACTTGTATTTTTTTACTTGCCATTTTTCCGGTAAAAACTGACTCAAACGTGATTCTTCCTCCATCCCGTCTCCGTATGTAAACAACAAATTCCTTTTGTAGTAATGGCGTGAGCAAATTCTCTATGCGCACGCGTTTGCGTTTTCTAACCTCTTGCTGACGTTTTTGTTTTTCCTGCATCTCCCGAGCAAGACCTTTATCAGCCCAACGATCCAAGCGTACAAAAATCAGAACAAAACCAGGTACCGCGAGCCCGACAAGAACCCACCAATACCATGACATAGGAACCTCCTTTTGTACTCAAATCAAAAACCTTCATTCTTTTACAGAAGAGGTTTTAGAATGAGATACGGTACACCTGTACCTTGTTAAGGTACCATTACCACAACGCCTGTGGAAAGCCATCGCAAACATTTGCGACTGATCTATATAATACATTCTGTTTAGAAGAAGTCACCTTAACTCAAAAGAAAAATCCCTGGATGAACGATTGTTGTTCACCCAGGGATATGAACCTAGAACTCAAGAGCGATTGCCGTGGCTTCTCCTTCATTAGTGTAGTTGAGATGGGCAAACCTTCTCTCCGTATCTCGAGCTACGTCGAGAAGCCGATGCAGGCCGCCCTTTTTGTAGTCAGCCATAACTCGCACTGCAATCTCGTGCATATTCATGCTCTCCATCACCTTCCATGGAACCAGAGCATCGGTAAAGAGCAACAAAGTGTCGAGTTCGGCCCGGTTGAACTTATGCCACGAGCAGAGATCATGACACAGACTTCCGTTCAAAACCGGATACGCCCGCGGGCTTTCCGGTCGGTTCGCATCTTGCCGGCGAAACTCACGGAGAATGGGAGTAATATAATCCCACGTAGCCCCCTGGGCTTGTGCGAGCTGCTCAGGACTCATATGTTCCAAGCCCATGCTGAACATCTTCATGGCAAACAACCGTTTGGTTTGCTCCAGAAGGTAGTTCATAACAAGGTCGTGTTGAAACACTCCGTTTCTCGTAATCCAGACTGTTCCGTCGCACAGAAGCCAGAGAGCAAATGTATCGCCCCCTTGTCCGACATAAACAGTCGTGTTGGTGACTTTGGCTGCCGCAAAGGTAGCTCCGGGACACATCCCCGCATCATTGGAAAATCCATTGTCTAATGCGGTTGCACGGGCCCAAGTATTTAATTGTGAGATGAACTCGGTGATGGAAGCTTCCGACCAATCATACCGCCGGGCAGCCTCTTCAAGAGAACGCACCAGGAGCTCTCCACCACTTAATCCGGCAAACTCAGGAGCAGGAAAATGTGGACCATGAGGAATTTCAAAACCGTCAAAGACAACAAAGAAGTTTTCACCTTCATACTTGCCATCTTCGGCACGTCGGGACGAACCTTGGTCGTAGAGTCGATCAACGAATTTCGGAGCCTTCACAGCAAACCTCCCTCAAGAGACACAACTAATCAAAGAGCACACTGCAAAAACTCTAGCACAAATTTAAAAAACAGTCAATCAGTTTTACTGGACAATTAAAAAGCTGCCAAGTTTTTTGGCTTGGCAGCAAAGAACAATGGCAGCGGCATGCTGACTACGGAATGGAGGCGATGGTTTTCTTCGCCTCGCCTTCCAGTTTGATCAGCACGAGTTGTCCCTTCCGGTAGACAGATTGGAAGTCCTCGTTGAACTTCCGCACTGCCTCTTCGTCGGTGGGAGCTTCGACTTGGCCAGCTGGCCAGTCGAAATCCATCTTGTCGAAGTTATCGTAGCCGACATCCTTCACCTGGTAAATCACCGTTTACCTCCCCTAAAAGACTTCCAGGAATCAAGTTCTACACTGCTAAGACTGTATCACTAACTTTTAAAAAAGTCAATCAGTTTTACTGGACAATTAAAACAAACGTCCCGCCGGAGGCGGGACGAGATAGAACAGTTCAAACATTTCTTACAGTCTAATATACGCGGGTTTTTGGTTTTGGTAGGTTGCTAACGTCACCTCTTTTACTTGATCTAAGGTTGGAGTGTAGGCGTCCAGGCCGATGTTTTTGCAAAAATCCACGTCTTCTTGTTCGTGAATAAGGTTGTGTGAAAATCCAAGGAATCGATAGGCGGTCGATCCCTTCACTCCAATGAGTTTTACGTTGGCGTTGTGGTGAACCACTCCGTTACGCACCATTTCTCCCGGCCGAAACAAGGCAAAATTAATCATTGAGTAAAAATACACTTTCATGCCTGACAAGGCCAATGCCGAGCAAATAAGAATAGTACTGGCTTCGGTAACGCCAAAATTAAAAAATCGCCCGGGAAATTTTTGTTCAAAGACCTCCAAGTAATTGAAACCGACGTCACAAGTGACTAATACAATAGAAGGGTCGCGCTCGGCCAATTCGATGAGCGTGTCAATAAATACCCTCCGATTATCTTTTTGTTGAATAATTTCACCCATGACGATGATATAAATGTTTTAACTGTTGCATCGCCTCGCCTTCGGCGAGGCTTGTTTTAGTTGTTACATTGTAACAGTTGAAACAGTTGCAACAAGCAGTCCGGCCGCAGGACGGACTGCGATATAACAACTACAACCGTTATTGCAATTCACTTAAGGCCTCTTGATATTCCGATTCTGAAATTTGTTTGTAATGATACAGGTTATTGTTCTCTGCACGAGCCCAGCCTTTTCCTTTGATGGTATTTGCGATGATCACTGTTGGCCTGGATCTTTTTTCCAAAATTGCTTTTTCTATTTCTGCAAAGTTGTGTCCGTCGACTTCTAGCACCTGCCAACCAAATGATTTCCACTTGTCTTTGAGCGGTTCAATTTCTAATATGTCGTTGGTTTTTCCCATCGCCTGAAACTTATTATAATCAACCAACACCACGAGGTTATCGAGCTTATGGTGATGGGCAATTAACGCCGACTCCCAGGTAGTTCCAATCGCCTGTTCGCCGTCTGACATAATCACATAAATGACTCCTTCTTCTTTTTTTAATTTTTTAGCTAAGGCAAATCCAACACCGGCCGGCAACCCCATGCCCATACTGCCTCCGGCAAAATCAATGCCTTTGACCGCCGGCTCCACCAAACCAATGTACTTTGAGCCGTCAACATAAAACAATTCCAAGTCTTCTTTTGGAATTATGCCTTTTTCAGCCAAAAAATAGTAGGCTACAGCCGCCACCCAACCCTTGCTCCACAACACTTTATCTTTGGGAAACTGCACCTGCTCAAAAAGCACGGTGGCCAAATCAATCACACTAAAGTCGCTCCCAATATGGGAAGCCTGGGCCTTGTAGACTATTTCTAATACTTTTTTTCTGGCCTGGGTTGCTTTTGCGGCGTAATCAATTGCCATACTATTGGAAAACTTTAGCGATGGTTTGGAAAATAATTTTAATGTCAGTAAAAAAACTGCGCTCTTTCACATATTTCATTTGCAGCCTTAATTTTTCTGGACGAATCAATTCTTGGTAGGCTTTTTCTGGATCGGTAGCTCCCTGCAAAATTTCTCCTTCGTGGAAATTCCACAATGAAGCCCAGTCGGTCATGCCGGGACGCACTGATAGAATAGCACTTTTTTCTTCGGGCGTCATCATGTCTACATACATGCGAACTTCCGGGCGCGGCCCAACCAAGCTCATATCTCCCAAAAACACATTAATTAACTGAGGGAGTTCATCGAGCTGGTACTTTTTTAAAAAGTTTCCTATTTTGGTAAGCCGCGGATCGTCATTGGCAGTGGAAGGCCCTCCCATTTTATCGGCATTAATTACCATGCTGCGAAATTTAAACAGCTTAAACGCTTTACCATTTTTTCCGATGCGCTCAGAAATATAAAAGGCAGGACCGGGAGCACTAACCTTAATAATGATAATAAGTATCAAAAAGACTGGTGAAAGAATAACTAAGCCAATACCAGATGCCAAAAAATCAAATATTCGTTTGATCATAGTTTTTTTCTTAAAACGAAAGTGATTTTAAATGCATATTTTTTTAAAAAGGGAAATACGAATACCAGTGAATGGTCAAGCGATTGGCCCAATGCCAGCAACAACTTTCCCGCAGGGTACTTTAAAAATGGAAATGTCAGCCAAGAGATTACATGAAAGTACTGCACATCCACAATAGCAAAGTACTGCTGCGCTTTTTTTAAATCCTGAACTTTAAAAATATGGTCAGCGGCCCAGCCGGTGCGCTTGCCGCGCAAAGTATTAAGCTTACGCTTTAGGTTGGTAAGTGGATTGTGGCCTAGCGTTTCAATGCCTACCAAGACTCCCCCAGGCTTTACCACTCGCGAGATTTCGGCCAAGGCGTTGTCAAGATTCAACGAAGAAAAAGTTCCACCATCAAAGACTGCATCAAACGAATGATCAGAAAAATCCATGGCTTCACAATCTCCTACCTGCACCTCAACATTTTTAAGATTTTGCCGCTGGATTTTTTCTTTGGCTTTTTGTATGGATTTTCCTGAAAGATCAACGCCAACTACGTTCTTTGCAATGGCCGTCAACCACGGCAAGTGCATTCCAGTTCCGCAACCGTAATCAAGAACCACTGCATTGCTGCAGTATTTTTTTACCAATCGTTGCAAATACTGGTAGCTTTCCAAGAGCAACGGATCAAATCCCTCAAGACTTCCCGCTTCTTTATTTTGCGTGTTTTTTTCTGATGCCTGAGCATCATAATAGGCAACCTCTTGGAACTTTCGTTCTTCCATCATGGTATTTGAGCAATCATACAACAGATTACCTTCTTTCGCAATAAAAATCCCCTGGCGCGAGCGCGCGCCAGGGGCATCGATCAATAGCTAAAAGCGACCGTAATTCCACCAATCAATCCAACGGCAATGGCCGACCACGTCCATCTGTTCATTTTCTTTCGCTCTTTAAAAATCCAGAGTCCGATCATGGTCGGCAAAACCATCTCTGATACCTGAAGCATGGGCTGAGCAACGGTAATGGGAGCAACCATGCTTACCCAGTACGCCGTGGTAAGCGAAAGACCAGTCACTGCTGCCAACACCGCAACTCGGAAAATTTGTCTGGCTCGCAGGGGGTTTCCGGCTCCTTTCTTACCCAGGAAAACACGCATTGCGATAGCCCCGCCGTACGATCCGAGATACCAGATCAATACGTACGTAGGCAAACTCATGTTGGCCAAGGCGAAGTAACGACGTGAAAAGATAGCAAACCCCCAGATAACGCTGTAAAGCGCAACCCACAGTACCAGATCCCGATACGTGCCGTACTGGGACTCTGTTTCAACAGTACCCTCTTTTGCCTTGTCTTTGTCGTCTTTATCTTCTTCCTTGAACAAAGCAAAGAGAATGATTGATCCCAAAGAAAGAAGGATCCCGATTATTAAACGGATATTTAAGAATTGACCCTCTCTCAAAACAAGATACCCAAGAAACAACGCTATGAGGTCGTCACCTTGAGTCAAAAGAGCAGTTCTGCTCACATGTATGGCATTCGCCCGCCATTGGCAATAACAAGCAAAACCATTAAGAAAACCAATGACTGCAACCCACAGCAAACCTGTTTGGGTAAGGTTGATTCCGAACACCAAAGCAATGACTGCTGCTCCAGATGACAGAAAAAAATACTGCCACACCAAAGCACGAGTTAGCGATCCGTCTCTCGTGATTTTTCTCACCATAATTATCCAAAAAACGTGTGAGCATAAGGCACAAGCCAAGACCGGAATTTGCCAAGGCATGATGAGCTCCCGGTAAGAGATGTGTCGCAATGAGCGACGGAATTGTTAAGGTTCAGCGGTCTAAATTATATATTATTTTTTTAAAATGTCAATTGACAAGGAGACAGTAGATGGTAGTATAAACCCGACGTTTTTTGGTCACACACTTACATAACGGAGGTCTTTGACAATGAGAGCTGCGGTTTCTCTGGCTCCGACAATTCCTGAAAACGTATATCGATTGCCCGTAACTATCGACCACTACGGCCAGATCCTTCGAATGCCAGTTCGATGGGAAAATCGATCCGTTCTGCATATACTCATGAACCCAAACGTAAGCTCTGCCATGCATGAGCATAGTAAAACCCGAGAAATCCACATCATCACCCAAGGATCAGGAAATTTGACCCATGGAGAATGGATTTACTCGGTCAAGGCAGGCGACGTCATCGAAATTCCTGCCAATACTCGCCATCGCATTGTCAACACCGGAATCGGCAACCTTGAGCGTCTGGTACTTTCTCATCCCAGTCTTTTGGAAAAAGATCTTTTCAACGACCCGTCATGGGAGGATCCCCGGCTTCCCGAGCCACCACCCATCTCGCCGTACACCACCGCCCCCCATCCAAGAAGATTCAAAAAAATCTTGGTCTTCAGTTTGCAGGTTCGACGGATTCGCTACCGTTACCTTCGGCTGGCTCGACCCAGACATGTCAAAGATCCGATCGTGCGGAAAATTTAGCGGCGAAGTATTTGTGACCGATGGCTCCGGTACGATTTCTTCTGGCGAAAGGAGCTACAACCTTAACCCAGGACACTGGGTTCATCTCCCCCCAGAAACCGAGTACGCTCTCTGTAGCAAAAGCAGGGAGGCGCTCATCTTTGTCCTTATTGAGTGGTTGCTTTAGCACGATGTGTTAGCAACCAAACGGCCGCCCGGCGCACATGCGCTCGGGCGGCCTCTTTTTTTACACAAAACTATTTTTTTGGTTCAGAGAGAATAAAAATCACCTGCCAGGCCCACCATTTTAATCCCGGAATAGACAGTAAGACCGAGTCCAATCCTTCAAACAAACTTAGTACGGGCTTGAACACTGGCGAATTTCTCAGAGGAACCGCAGCCAACGTTGATAAATGGTAAAAACGGCGATCTACCTTATTAAAATATTTTTCTGAAACGGCAATGTCTTCTTTGGTTAAAATGTGCTCGGCTTCCCATTCGGTTCGCAATTGCGGAGTGGACTTTCGATACCACTGAAACACCGGATTGTACGCTAAAGGTTCCACACAAATAACCTGGCCAGTCGGTTTCAACACCCGGGCAATTTCAGGAAAAGCTTTTTTTACATCTAAATGATGCAAAACGCCGTGACATACTACGACGTCAAATGTATTAGGATCAAACGTTAGCTTTTCAGCATCCATTACCAAAAAATGGGTTTTTTCAGAAAGCCCTTTGACAGCGGCATCTTTTTTGGCGTTTTCAATTGATAAGGGAGAAATATCAATTCCATAGGCATCAGCCCCTTTGTTTGCCAAAAGCATAACCATTTCCCCGTTGCCGCAGCAAAAATCCAATACCTTTTTTCCTTTCACTTTGCTGTCCAACCAATGCTCGGTAAACGCAAAACTTTTACGAGTAATCGAGTAAAATTTTCGGTTAGACGTCAGTCGTGAAAATTCCTGAGAATCTTTTTTTAAATTTTCATCGCGGACGGCATCGTGAAAGGCTGCTTCTTTTTCTTGTCGTGTTTGTTGTGTACCTGTTTCCATGCTCATATTTAATCAATTATGCCTGAATGTTATATATTTGCAACTAACCTGACGACGCCAATAATCTCTCCGATGCCATAGCCAAAGTGACGTGTCATGAATGCCATGGGCATAATAATCATGAATCTTGCGTCTTTCTCGCGTAACGAAGTTTTAAAAGAAAAATAGATCATCAGAGAAATGTACAATCCTAAAATACCAACGAGCGGAATTAAAAAAATCCAAGAATAAAAGCTGGCAATGCTAAGCACCAATAACGTAACTACAAAGACCAGTGGCACATAGTGGCGCAGCCGAAAAGGGGTTTTTACATATCGCAGCGGTAAAATTGCCCATTGGCCATCTAACACATTATGCTTGAAAAACGCCTTAAACGTGGTTCGCGGATGGTAGTAGCTAACAATATTGGGCAGCAGCAAAATTTTTCCGCCGGCTTTTTTGAGGCGAATGTTAAACTCCATATCCTGGCTGCGCACCAGGTTTTCGTTAAACAACCCAATCTTGTCAAAAACCTCGCGTTTGTAGCATCCGCCAAATAAAGTATCTGTTTCCCTTGGTTCAATAACTCCAATGCGAAAAAAGGAATACCCAACGCCGAAGGGATGCGAATAGAGCCGGGCAATAGCTTTGGCAAACAAAGTTGGTACAATCGGTTCGGCCCACACCACTCCCCCAACATTATCTGCGTTATACTCTTTTAAGTATTTGACGCACTCGGTAATATAGTTTTTATCGTACGAAGCATGGGCGTCGATGCGCATGATAATGCTTCCACGGGCGTTTTTGATGCCAATATTTAACGCAACCGGTGTAATTTTTTTTGGATTATCTAAAACCCGAATAAAAGGAAACTTTTTAATGTACTCACGCAAGATGTCCCCGGTTCGGTCAGTAGAACCCCCGTCGATAATAAGCACTTCCAATTTATCTTTTGGATAGTCGCCTGCAAGCAGAGAATCTAAACACGGACCAATGTATTGCTCTTCGTTGCGGCACGGAATAATAATGGATAGTTCAATATTAGAGACTGAAGGGTTTTCCATGAGCGTTAAAATATTGTTCCTGCCAGTAGCGGATCATCGAAGTTCCCCATCGAACTGAAGGTTTTGCAACTTCCTCACCGAGCGCGGAGGCAACGGCCATTTCAACCAAGTTAGCTCCACCCGCAGTATTTACCACTACGGTTCCCTGTAGTCGAGGATTTGACTCAATAAGTTTTGCTACACCTTGTGCATCTTCTTTAAACTGAAACCCGATGTTTCCGTTAAGCGACAGTTCCTCAATAAGCTGCTGACAATCCCGAATGATCTGCTCATGGTTTACCAATGTGGCAGCAAAACTCACTCCCATTTTCATTTTGTCCCGGGTTCTGGGAATAACCACAATGGGTTTTCCGTGATTAGCTAGTGCGTCAACACCATATTCTTTTCCGGGCAAGTATTCCATAACAAGCAGTGAATGAAATTCTTTTGCAGTTTTTAATATTGTAACCAGATCCTCAAGCGTTGTTTCCACATTTTCTGGCTTACGGTTTAAAAAAATATCGAATGGATCAACCTTGGCATCTAACACCCGAAATCCCCTGCTGCCATTGGAAACTGGAGGCTTTACGCAAACTTTTTTTTCTGGATACCCAAGTTTTGTTGCCACTGCAATCAACTCATCGGTATTTTTGACCAAGTAAAATTCTGGTACCGGCACGCCGAGCGCTTTTGCTTTTTCCATGAGCAAATGTTTATCGTTAGCGATGGTAAGTCCTTGCGTATCTGATACAGACACCTCAATGCCTTCTTTTTCAAAGAGTTTCTTGTGTTCAGCAAATTTTAAGAGTTCGGCAGTATTGAGCAATAAGATGACCTGGACACTTTCTTTTTTAGCAATATCTAAGATTGTAGGAATAAATGAGTCATCGAGCGCTTTCGGAACAACATAAAAGGCGTCAGCGAGTCCTGACGCAACCGATTGCCGATCCATATCGGTGGCAACAATTCGCATTTTTTTATCCCGAGCCAAACGCAGGCTCTGAATAATTCCCGGACCTCCCGGTCCTCCTGCCCCCGTTAGTAGAACGGTAACTTCTTGCATAGTTATTTGATGACGTAACGGATAACTTCGAAGGCTTCGGCATACTCAGCTCCAATCTGAACCCCTCTTGCATGGGCGAGACTTTCTACAAATTTTGCTGCAGTATACGGCCGGTGAACTTGAGATTTGTATTCTTCAATGGCGTGAATCTTTTTTTCAATGTGGCGTTTTTCCAAATGAATAAATGATGAGGTGTTGAAGGTTAAGTGATTCCATGGGTCCTCGTAACCAAGAATGCTCACGTGCTTGAAGGCGCGCAAGCCTTCTTGAGCAATCGTTGAATGGTCTTGGTGAATATCGTTGAGAGTGGGCATAAAAACAATATCAGGATTTACCTCTGTTCTCAGCTGGAGCATTTTTTCTAGAATTTGCTGACGATCACGAGGAAAGTGGCGAAGATCGTAGTCATACACAAAAAGATTCTCGGGTTTAATCCCAATTTTCTTTGCAGAGTTTTTCAGCTCGTTGAGCACGGTTCCCGGCGGAAACGCTTTTGGAGTTGCTGCCTGGGTAAACACGGCCCAATACACTTCTTTTTTTGACTCAAGAAGCCGCGCGATGGTTCCTCCGCATCCAATTTCAGCGTCGTCGGTATGGGGAGCAAGCACTAAGACCCGCTCAAAATCATTAAACATATGGGTTTCTTATACAACAATTTTTGAAAATTTTCAAGATTATTTTTTGCTTATAGTACGAACTACGAGTCCGGATGCAAGTGATGGAACCAGCGCTATTAATTTTTCAACATAGCGAAATGGGTAGGGAAAATAATCGGTTGGACATCCTTTCACTGCATCAATGGAAAATCCGTACATGGTCAGCATGTCTTTGAGCGCCCGCAAAGTAAAAACACGAATGTGGCCAGCAGGTTCTGGATTTTTAATGCGCACAAGTGGGCCTAACCCAATCTGCGCATTTTTTGTGCTTACTTCAGGACCATAGGGCATTAAGCCAAACAGCAACAATAAGCGATTGTGCCAGGCGGCCAAGTTGGGCGTTGTAAGAACAAACAACCCGTTAGGTTTTAACACCCGTTGCACCTCTTGCAGCAATTCGTCGGGACTTAACACATGCTCAATTAATTCTCCCGCAAACACCAGGTCAAAACTATTGTCGTCAAATGGCAACTTTTGGTTAAGATCGGCATCAACAACTTCAATTCCTTTTTGCTTGGCTAATTCATAGCGCCCTGCATAGTTATCAACGCCAACCAATGGAGATTTGGTCATTTCTTGAATGCGTTTTGACAGAACGCCGTCACTGCAGCCCAAATCCAAAATACGTTCAAACTTTTTATGAGGAATGAGACTTAGCCGCGTTGCAGTATTCTCTTCAATGATTTTTTTGCGCCAATCGCTTTCTGCAGTACTTTTGTATTGATGGGTCATATTATTTTTTCAAGAATATTTTTTTGAGCATATAGCCAGGACCCGATTCTTCAACGATCTTCTGTTCGTCATAGATAGCACCGGCAACTTTTTTTGATTTTACGATTTGTTCATCGGCAAACCGTGGCAGCCAGTCAGCCAGCCAACCTCGCATCCCCAACATCCCATGCATAAAAGGAACATAGAAAACTAACCCGCGCCGTTTCTCTACTAAAAATCCGTTATTTTCCAGCGCCACTCGCAGCGTTGAAAAGGTAAAGTCGCGAACGTGCGGAGACCGGTAGCGACTCGAAGAAGTCGGAGGATAATCAAACAGCAACAAAATAAACGGAGAAAACAGGTTATTGATCACCGGAACCGACAAGATCAGTTTGCCGCCCGGCTTAAGCACCCGATTGCATTCTGACAAGAAAAAGTCGGTGTTGGCCAAGTGCTCAATAATTTCAGATGCCACTACAATATCAAACATACTGTCGGCAAACCCAAACCCTTCTTCAATATTGGCAACCGAAACCTGTAAACCTTTTTCTTGTGCCTTTTGGGCCAGGTGGTCGGCAAGCTCCAACCCATACACGACATGATCTTTGACCAGTGGCGCCATCGTTGCCCCGTCGGCGCAGCCGACATCCAAGATCGTTTTGCCAACGCCTTCAGTTGTAATGTATTCGCGCAATTTTTTATCACGCAACGCCACCGATTTAAATCCAGGGTCATCAGAATACCCTTGCCACCGGCTGTAGACAATTTTTTGGTAATTTTGCTCTACCATGTTTGTTGCATCCATAATTCTGCTAACACGAAACGCCGTAGGTCATAAAACTCTTTTGCGGTATCGTGAGATTGGGTAAATCGGTTATATACTTTCAAAAACTCGTCTTTATCAATGATACCAAATTTGTGCAACTTGCTGTTGCCAAACAGTGCGATCACTGCATCTTTAAAATCTTTTTGCAGCCATTGCTGCTCGGGAACCACAAAGCCCTGCTTGTCTTTTCTCCACAAAATTTCTCTTGGCAATTCAGTAAATGCTTTTCTGGCAATGTATTTAGTCCAACCGTTATGAATTTTATAGCTGTCGGGGAGCGAAAGCACGTAGTTGACCAACCGGTAATCCAAAAATGGCAGACGCACTTCAATCGAGTTTGCCATAGAGTTTCGGTCTTCGTGATGGGTAATCGAGGGAATAGAAAAGCGGTCAATATCTGCTATTTGCCGATCCCTTACAGTACCCTTCATGCCAATTTCTTGAAGGTTGTATTTGATTTTAAGGAGATCATCAAGCGGGTCATGCCGGAACTTCTGAAGCAGCGGTGAATAGCGCTGCGCGCCCGATAAAAATACCTGGCGCATGATGGTTCCCTGGGCAAACGATAGTAAGGCGTTTTCAAAGGCAGTAGCAATATGCCCACGCCTCAGCTCTTGCTGAAGATAAAAAAAGAAAAACTTGCGGTATCCCAGCAGTAACTCGTCCCCGCCTTGCCCGGTAAGCAATACCTTGAGACCGGTTTTCTGCTTTACTAGTTGCATGAGCTGGTACTGAGCCACAACGCTAAACGAAGCAAATGGTTCTTCGGAAAACTCAAGGGCCCGTTTGGTTTCTTGCCAGATATCATGGGAGTCAAGCATGAGCTTGGTACTTTTAATACCGGTCTTTTCTTTGAGAACATCAATAAACTTTTCTTCTGAAACCGTTGCATCATTTGAAACCACTGAAAACGACTTGAAATTCCCACTCGTAAGCTCATTGGCAACCAGAGCTATAATAGAAGAATCTAATCCTCCGCTCAACAGCCCGCCCACTTGAACGTCGCTCCGCAAACGGATGCGCACCGCGTCATAAAAGAGCTCGCGAAAATGATCTGCGGCCGCTTCTAAATTTTCTGAAACCTCATGCACCTGGTAGCTCCAATACTGTTCTTCTCCGATAGCGCCATTTGAAAGGTTAATGGTAAGATTATGCTTTGGCTTAACCTTATGGATACCAGCAAAAAATGTTTGCTCATCAACTTCCAGCAACCCTTGCTTTAAAAACCGATACATCACTTCCTTATTAAGATCTTTTTTTGAAACGTACGGCAGCAGCTGCTTAATCTCTGAACCAAAGTACAGTATATTCCCCTGCTTCGTATAATACAGAGGCTTTACCGAAAACCGATCGCGGCTTAAAATGACTTTCTTTTTTGGAATGTCGTACAAAGCAAATGCCCAATCTCCATTAAACTTAGCAAATCCCTGTTCTCCAAAAGCTAAGTACGTATGCAAAATAACTTCTGTGTCGCTTTTGGTTTTAAATTGATGCCCAAGTGCTTGAAGTTCTTTTTTTAGCTCAAGGTAGTTATAAATTTCACCATTGTAAACAATATGCAGTAAACCGTCTTGGCTTGCCATTGGCTGGTTGGCTTGCGCCGACAAATCAATGATCGAAAGTCTGCAACTACCGAGCACTACATTTTCATGGACAAAAAAACCTTCAGCATCAGGGCCACGATGCTTTACTGCTCCAATCATACTGCGAACCTGGCTATCTGAAACTTTTTTTTGATTGAGGTCTATAACCCCGGCGATACCGCACATATTAGACAGTTGTTTGTATGCTATCTTTTTTTAACAGGTACAGGTAAGTGAACGTGATGGCCGCAAAGAACCAGTAGGCCTCGGCAAGCTTTACCACAATAAAGGGCTCCGTACTCATGGAAATACCGAGCATGGCAACCGTTGCAGAAAACAAAGCAACCGACAAGCCAATAGCCAGAGGGTCGTTTGTTTTGTACCCATCCCAGGATTTTTTTAAGATAGTTCCAATAAGCAGCAAAAAGATGAGGCTGCCAATAAGCCCTACCTCCACAATATTTCTGACATACTGATTATGTGATTCGCCGTAGACCAGTACTACACCCGTACCGTATCCCCACAGCAACTGCAATGGCTCCTGTAAACCTCTCTCGAGCTGATCGCGCCAAATGCTCACGCGGCTGTCAGAATGCCCAGAATTAAATTCATACTCAAAACTTTTTACGTCAAAGAACCGCGTGAGGTACGACGAGCTTAAAACGGCTGCGGCAAATGCTCCGATGACAATAACAGCAATAGCGCTGATTAAGATGATATTTTTCAGAAAGCCTTTTCTGATAATATATGCGCCGAACGTAATAACTAACGCAGGAATGAGTCCAACTAAAGTTCCGCGAGAACCCGAACTGAACACGCCAATGATCGGCAGTATGGAAACCAACAACAGCCCTGCTTTTTTCTGCCATGGCATGGGCATATCAGAATAGTACTGCAAAAATACATTGAATAAAAACAGAAAGATCATCAGGAAAAATCCGCCATTGGCGATGGTTCCCTCTGGCTCAATGAATGAATTAGCTCCGTAAAAATAGGTAAGATGCAATCCCGACAAAATTTGAAATATAATCCACCCGGTATTTACCAAGCCAATCACCATCCACGTTTTTAGCAGAATCCAAATTGCCTGGACATTCTTAGCGTGGTAGAAAACGTAAAAATAAATACAGAAAAATTCAACTTCTTTTAAAAAAAAGAAAAAACTTCGGGTAAGGTACAAATTGGTAATGATCAAATCAGAAAGGGTAACAAAAAAGTTAATACCGAGCCACAGTCCGATCCACACGAACAAGGGAGGCTTTTGCAAAGTCTTTTGACCTCGCAGCAAAAACATGACCGTTGAAATAATCAAAAGCACAGCAATGAGAACATCTTCAAACCTAATTTTTACTGCCCTTCCGTCTGCCAGCGTTGCAAGCGTAATGTACGGCGAAAAACCGATGGCCAATGCCAACAAGACCGCTCCGAGTATGATTAAAAAATCCTTTTTTGTCATATGGTGCTTTCTATCACATCCAACCACTGTTGGTTAAATTTTTCGAGGGTAAACTGGCGGGCATACAAAAACCCATTTTCGCCCATCTCCTCTCGCGCCTCCGGGCGCGAGAGGAGATATAATACCTTTTCTTTCAGCATGGCAACATCCTTGCAAATAATTTGTTTTCCTCCTTCAAGGAGCTCTTGCATGCCACCCAAACCCGATCCAATAACCGGAGTTTTGCATAGCATGGCCTCGTGGGCAGTCATACACCACCCTTCTTTAAATTTTGACATGGTTACTGCCACCGACGCAGCTTTTAATAAACACAAATACTCTCGATAATCTCCATTAATATTTAGCGCGGGAATATCAACTCCTTTTGCGCCAGAAGTTACCAAGAAAACATCCAAATCTTTTAGCGCTTCGTATGCCTCAACTACTCCTTTTGCCTTTTGACAATTTCCTAAGTAAACAATCGGTTTTCCTAACAGGTTATACTTTTGTTTGAACGCTGAAACCTCGGCATCAGGAATTTCGAAATCGGCAAAATTAAATGCCGGATATATTTTTTTAATCTGCTTGAACCCTTGGTTTGAAAAATACTGCCGCCAGTAATCCGAAATAACAACCAATCCATCCGACTGCCGCAAGCCCCGCATAAACCAAGGCATCATCATTGCCATGGCAGTTCTCATCACCCAAGGCAACACCGACGGATCAATATGGTAGACAACTGCTACATTTTTTCCTTTCGACTTTTTGAGCGCTGAAACCGAAAGAACATTAAAATCATCCCGTATCCAAAGGTCGCTCTGGGTTTTAATAGACAAAAGCTTGTAAGCCCATTCAAAAGGTTTGAGATATTTTTGCTTGAGGTAGTTTGCTTCAACCGTAATATTTTTAACTGAAAATCGTTCGGCTAACGCTTGCCTGACTTTTTGCCCATACACGCGACCACCGTACTGTTTTGAAGCAATTTGAATCCACGTTACCGTCTTCATGCATTAGTTCTTTTCCTTGACATAAATTCACCTATCGTAGCAGGAAAATCCCCTATTTTCAATGTATGGGTGTATGAAAAAACCCTTGAGTTAGCAATGAGCTACCCCAAGGGTTCGAAGCGAGATTCCAGGTTAGTTACGATTCAAGAGGCAATTGGCGGCCGCCTTGACGTGCTTGACACCGCTAGGCATATCCAACAGTGTCTTTAAGGCAGGCTGAACATCCTGACCCAAACGACACCGGTGCCAAATGATGGCGAGCGAAGCCGTAGCCCGGATTTCGAGAGCCGCGTTGCTGTTGATAATGAGCGAAAGGGCATTATCGGCCTCATCGCTATTTTTGTAGGTATTATCAAGGGCGCTCACGAGGCGCACGGCATCGGAGAAAGCGTCTCCAAGCTCACTACAAGCGCCAAAGAATGACTCAAACCACTGATCGCAGCCGGCTGCATCCCACCACGCTAGCCCAGGATCAATGGCATTGAGCCATACAATCGACTGCAACATGAGAAACGGAGCATTGGCCCGGCCCCAACGTAGCTCCATCGGAGTTCCGGCGACAGCCTGACGCAAGGCGTCAAACGCTTCCTTAAGGTGACTGTAGGTGTCCTCCAGGACCGATGTGGCTTCACCGTCAGCCACGTCTTCTCGAAGCTGACAGAGCTCGCCGTTGAACTGGCCAATGGCAGATCCCGCCTTATCGCCAAAGCATTCGGCGATCGTAGCTGACCTTCTGTGCATGTGGGCGGCAAGATCAAAATTTCCAATGGCTTCGTAGAAAACTCCGGCATTGTAATACAATAGCGACTGAAGCCGCAACTTTCTCGGGCCGTCGGCCAGCGCAGAAATCACTCGTTCAAGATTCGAAACCATCTGGCCGAGCACCGTTCCCTGTTCCTCGGTAAGTTTCTGTAGACGCTTTGCACGGAAATGCGCAATCGATGCGTACGATGCTACCTCCGGAAGATGTTGAACTCGATCGGAGACAGTTCTGGCGAACTCGGCAAGGAGATCGGGGCGGTTGTGCTTGCCGACTAGTTCGCTGTCAACTTTTCTGAAGGCTTTGTCAGTATCCCATCCGTCGAGCGGATTAGTGGGGTCCGGAGACGTGGTGTCACCCTCAGCAGTAGTTACCACCGAATCAACGAGACTGCTCAGATCGATGGCGTCCATAATAAAAACTCCTCAAAACAGTGTTTGTCAAACAACTCGAACACGAGCTATATATTAATACAAAAAACTTTATACGTCAATAGAGTCTTTGGTGCGCATCAATAAAACTTTTCAGAGAAAAATCGTTCACCCGCTGTTGGACTGCCTGAGACATTTTTTGGCGGAGTTCTGGGTTTTTTAGAAGCTGAACTATTGAGTCTGCAAGGATTTTTTCATTCGGTAAATTTTCTAAAGTTCCAAAATCTTTTTCTTTGAACGAAGGAACAAGAATGCCATTTGGTAAATACTCAGCTTTGCTTGTTGCGTAACCGGCGCCGGCTGCAGAATTAATAATTTCTTTAGGGCCAAAATCGCAGTCAGAGGCCACCACCGGAACTCCACAAGCCATGGCTTCCAAAACAACGATAGCAAACCCTTCCCATAAAGACGGTAACGCAAAAACGGTGGATCGTGCCAAAAACTGATAGGGATTTTTTTGCCAGCCAAGCAAATGGACGCTTCCTTGCAATCCCAGTTTTTCAATCAAACCCTGCAGATCTTTTCTTAACGGCCCGTCGCCAAGAATAACGAGCTCTGCATCCGGAACTTCTTTTTTAACTTCGGCAAAAGCTTTGACGAGATGCCACTGGCCTTTTTGCTTAATCATTTTTCCAATGGTAATAACTGCCGGATGCTTAAATGGTTCCTGGTATTGCGGATCAATTGGCTGCTCTGCAAGTTCCCGAATGCGCTGAGGGTCAACAGCGTTATAGATGATCGTAATTTTTTCTGCTTTAACGTGAAACGTTTCCACCAGTTCAGCTTTTAATCCAGCAGAAACAACCACAATATGCTTTGCCCGATTAAAAAATAACCGCACGAGCAAAGGATAAAAACCTCCACCCGAATCCTGGTGGCTGGCAACGATCGGGTTATCCACGCGGATGATAGAATTTTTTGAAACAAGTACGTTAATGATATTTTGCAAAGATCCAAAACTAATAACCGCATCGGGCTTTTCTTTGGCGAGTATATTGCTAAACGCAAACAAGCCTTTTAAAAAAATAAGCGCCTTTGCCAAAGGATTGGTGGAAAGACCAATATGTAAAGAGATCACTCTGGCCTGGTAGTCAAAATGATTATCGTGCACCTGGAAGGCAACGATAACCTTTTCGGTATTTGGCAAATGCAAGGTGAGATCAGATACCACCTTTTCCCCTCCTCCGCCCGCCAGAATCGGCACCAAAAAAATAATTTTTTTAGGGGTACTCATGCGCGAGTAGCGTATAGCATGCTTTGCTCTGGCACCAATCTCACCGAAAAGCCATGTTCTTCAAAAAACTTCTTGAGGGTTTTTTCGTTACGTTCTTGGTCAATGGGATGGTACTCCATGCTGACTTTTTTAATTTTAGAAAGTAAGTCGAGCGGGCAGGTAAATAAAATTTCGTATTCCCCGCCTTCGCAATCGAGTTTTAAAAAGTCGATCCGTTCGATGTTCTGCTCCTGCCAAAGGTCAGCGAATGAAATCGTTTCAATGACCATCTGCTTTTCTTTTTGCTTTTCAATACTGGAAAAAAATGAGTGGCCTCCTTTGTTGCTTTCGTCAAAGAAAAGCTCACGGCTTCCCGTGGTTGCCGCAACCGCTTTATTGATGGCCGTAATGTTAGTGCGCTTTCCTACCTCAATGTTTTTTTCAAGCATCGCAAAATTTTCTGGAACGGGTTCCAACGCATACACTTGTAACGCACGTTGCGACGCAAAAACGGAGAATAAGCCAATATGAGCGCCAATGTCCATAATTATGTCTCCTGGATGAATGTCAAAACCGTCACGCGTATATAGCTGGTGAATGACAATCT
>Ga0070741_10002788_pt1 | contig 45457 bp, 44 predicted proteins | sample Coa_R1_4_FD_66440 | JGI IMG/M metagenome (GOLD analysis project Ga0070741, IMG submission 66440) | Surface soil microbial communities from Centralia Pennsylvania, which are recovering from an underground coalmine fire - Coalmine... | ecosystem: Environmental > Terrestrial > Soil > Unclassified ... | reverse complement strand
CGGCATGCTGCCGAGGGCGACCAGCGAGCGGACGCGGCGCGAGGCCTCGGCGGGCAAGCAATCGGGCCGAACGTTCGAGATCCAGCGGCTCATCGGGCGGTCGCTGCGCGCGGTGGTCGACCTGCCGGCGCTCGGCGAACGCCAGATCATGATCGACTGCGACGTGATCCAGGCGGACGGCGGCACGCGCACCGCCGCGATCACCGGCGGCTGGGTGGCGCTTCGCGACTGCATCGAATGGATGCGGGCGCGCGACATGATCCAGAAGCCGGTGCTCGCCGGCCATGTTGCCGCGGTCTCGGCGGGCATCTACCGCGGCATGCCGGTTCTCGACCTCGACTATGCCGAGGATGTCGAGGCGCATACCGACGCCAATTTCGTCATGACCGATGCCGGCGGGATCGTCGAAATCCAGGCCACGGCGGAAGGCGCGCCGTTCAGCGAGGCCGAGTTCCGGACGCTTTTCGACCTGGCGCGGGCCGGGATCGCGCAGCTCGTCGACCTGCAGAAACTCGCGATCCTCTGATGCAGCTCCGCCGCGGCGACACGCTGGTCATCGCCACCCACAACCAGGGCAAGCTCAAGGAATTCCGCGAGCTTCTCGAACCGCACGGCCTCACCGCAGTCCCGGCCGGCGACCTCGGCCTGGCGGTCCCGGAAGAAACCGGCGTGACCTTCGAGGAGAACGCCGAGATCAAGGCGGCGGCCGCGGCGAAGGCGGCCGGGCTCCCGGCGCTCGCCGACGATTCCGGCGTCGTGGTCGATGCGCTGGGCGGGGCACCCGGCGTCTATTCGGCCGACTGGGCGGGACCGGCAAAGGACTTCGCGCTCGCCCTGCGCAAGGTCGAGGACGGGCTCCGCGACGCCGGTGCCAACACGCCGGCGTTACGCACCGCGCGCTTCGTGGCCGTCCTTTGCCTGGTCATGCCGGGGCACCCGGCGGAGTTCTTTAAGGGCGAGGTCGAGGGGACGATCGTCTGGCCGCCCCGCGGGACCAACGGCTTCGGCTACGACCCGATCTTCGTTCCCGACGGGCACGAGCGGACGTTCGGCGAAATGCGGCGGAGCGAGAAGCAGGCGCTGTCGCACCGGGCGCGCGCCTTCGCGCGATTCGCCGAAGCGAGGCTGCCGAAATGAGCGGCGATCCGGGCTTCGGCATCTATGTCCACTGGCCGTTCTGCGCGGCGAAGTGCCCGTATTGCGACTTCAACAGCCATGTCCGCCACCAGGCGGTCGACCAGAAGCGCTTCGCCGTGGCCTTCCAGCGCGAGATCGAGGTCACCGCCGACCGGACGGGCCGGCGCGAGGTGCAGAGCATCTTCCTCGGCGGCGGCACGCCGTCGCTGATGGAGCCGGCCACGGTCGGGGCGATTCTCGATGCGGTCGGCAAGCACTGGACGGTGCTGCCCGACGCCGAGGTGACGATGGAGGCGAACCCGTCCTCGGTCGAGGCAGAGCGCTTCCGCGGCTATCGGGCGGCCGGGGTCAACCGGGTTTCGCTCGGCGTCCAGTCGCTCAACGACGAGGACCTCCGCTTCCTCGGGCGGCTGCATAACGCAGCCGAGGCGCGGCGCGCGATCGAACTGGCGCGGGCTACCTTCCCGCGGCTCTCCTTCGACCTCATCTACGCGCGACCGGGTCAGACGCCGGACGCATGGGCGGCGGAACTCAACCAGGCGATCGGGCTCGCCGCCGACCACCTCTCGCTCTACCAGCTCACCATCGAGGACGGCACGCCGTTTGCGGCGCTGGCCAGAGCGGGCAAGCTCATCATCCCGAACGACGACGCGGCGGCGGAGCTTTATGCGGCGACGCAGGCGACCTGCGACGCGGCCGGGCTCCCGGCCTACGAGATTTCCAACCACGCGCGGCCGGGCGCCGAGTGCCGCCACAACCTCATCTACTGGCGCTACGGCGAATATGCCGGGATCGGACCGGGCGCGCACGGGCGGCTGAAGCTCCACGACGGGCGGCACGCGCTCGCCATGGAGCGGAACCCCGAGGCATGGCTGGCACGGGTGGAAAGCCGCGGCGACGGGCTCATCGTCGACGACATCCTCACCCAGGAGGAGGAGGGCGACGAGATGCTGCTGATGGGGCTTCGCCTCGCCGAGGGCATCGACGTCGCGCGCTACCGGGCGATCGCCGGGCGTCCGCTCGACCCGGTGCAGATCGAGGATCTCGCCGCGCATGGGATGGTGGAGAGCGCGATTCCGGGGAGATTGCGTGCGACGCGAGCGGGATTCTTCGTTTTGGACGCGGTGGTCGCCGACCTCGCGGCGTGACGGTTCAGGTCGCCGGGCGGGTGAAGCTGCGCGGTGCGGGGCTCACCACCGCGGCGGTGCCGCCGCGCTTCACCTCATAGACGGCAAGGCCGCGCTCGTTGAGGCCGTTGGCGAGCAGGCGGAAGGCGCCGTCTATGCCGATGAAACCGCTCGGATTGGTGATCGTCTTCTCGGCGAAACGCGCGGCGCCGAAGCGAGCGGCAAGGCCGGCGGCGAGGCTGGTCGCGTCATAGGCGAGCGAGGCGGTGCGGATCGGCGCCGCGCCGAAGGCGGCCTGATAGCGCTGGGCGAAGGCGGCGAAACCGGCGCGCTCGGGCGCGGCATACCAGCCGCCGACGAGATTCGATTCGGCGGTGACGCGGCTGTCGTCCCACTGGCCGCTGCCGAGATACCTGACCGTGCCGGGCTTCACCTTGTTGGCGGCGAGGATCTGCGCCATGAACGGCGCCTCGTCGGCGCCGCCGGGAATGAACACGCTGTCGACGCCGCCCTGGTTGATGACGCCGGCGATGGCGGTCGCCTTCGCCTGCATCGAGCCGCGGTCGAGATCGTAGCGCTCGATGCCCATCAGGCGTCCGCCGGCGGCGGCGACCGAGCGCTGCAGCGCGGCCTCGATGACCACGCCGGTACGGTCGTTGGAGAGAAGCGCGACGTAGGACCGCTTGCCTGCGGCTGCGGCGTAGCGGATGACGCGATCGACCGAACTTTGCGGCAGGAAGGAGAGGAGATAGACGCCCTTCGAGGCGGTCGAGGCGTCGGTCGAGAAGGCGATGACCGGGATCTTCGAGGCTTTCGCAATCGGCGCCACGGCGGTGACCGAGGCGGCGGCGAGGGGCCCGAGGATCAGCTCGGCGCCCTCCGAAATCGCCTGCTGCGCCGCGGCGCGGGCGCCGTCGGCGGTGCCGCGGTCATCCTTGACCAGGACCTGGATGCCGGCCGAGGGAAACTCGCGGATGGCGAGGTCGGCGGCGTTCTTCATGTTCTGGGCAAGCTGGCCGGCATTGCCGGTCGCCGATAGCGGAAGGAGGAGCGCAACCTTGACCGGGCCGGTGCCGAGCACCTCGCCGCTCACCGGCGCGGTGGCTACGTCCGGTCGGGGACCGCCACCGAGAAAGGATGGCGTGCAGGCGGAAAGCAGCATGGCCGCGATGCCGAAGAGCGGCAATGCCACAGCCCTTCGGGCGCGAGAAATCGCTCTCCCCAGCACGCGCTTTTCCCTCGCCTCGCCGTTTGACTCACGCTGACGCCCCGCGGAGCATAAGGCCAAAGGGCGGGAGAACCAAACGGGAATGCGTGAAAGTTCACAAACCGTTAACCGCTTTTCCCGGGTTCGCGGGTGAGCGGCGCTTCGACATCCGGCGAGAACCGGGCGGCGTATTTCATCGATGGTGAGCGCTTCCCCGCGGCGGCGCTGGAGCCCGGCCTCTATGTCGTGGCAACGCCGATCGGTAATCTTGCCGATGTCACCCTGCGCGGGCTCGCAACCTTTGCGGCCGCCGATCTCATCGCCTGCGAGGACACGCGGGTGACGCGTGTTCTCCTCGACCGGTACGGCATCCACACGCCGCTCATCCCCTATCATGACCACAACGCCGCCGGGCAGCGGCCGAAGCTCCTCTCGGCGCTCGCCGAGGGCAAGGCGGTGGCGCTCTGCAGCGATGCCGGGACGCCGCTCGTCTCCGACCCCGGCTACCGGCTGGCGGTCGATGCGGCGGCGGCGGGGCACAAGGTCGTGCCGGTTCCCGGGGCCTCGGCGCTGCTCGCGGCGCTCGCCGGCGCCGGCCTTCCGACGGACACGTTTCTCTTTGCCGGCTTCCTGCCGCCGAAGGAGACGGCCCGGCGGAAGCGCCTCGCCGAGCTGGCCGCGGTGCCGGCGACGCTCATCTTCTACGAAGCGCCGCAACGGCTGGGCGCCGCGCTCGCCGACATGGCGGACGTGCTCGGCGGGAAGCGCGGCGCGGCAATCGGGCGGGAGCTGACCAAACGGTTCGAGGAATTCGTCCGCGGCGACCTGACCGAACTCGCCGCGCGTTACGGCAAGGGTGAGGCGCCGAAGGGCGAGATCGTCGTTCTGATCGGGCCGCCGGTCGTGCGGACGCAGGACCCGGAGGATGTCGATACGCTCCTCCGCGAACTGCTCGGCAAGGGGAGCGTGCGCGAGGCGGCGGACGCCGCCGCCGACCTTACCGGCCTTTCGCGCCGCGACCTCTACCAGCGCGCGCTGAAGCTGAAGGACGGCAATGGCGGCCGCGACTGACCCGCTCCGGCAGGACGCGGAGCGCCGCGGCCGGCGTGCCGAGACGCTGGCGCTGTGGCTGCTCCGGGCAAAACTCTACCGGCTGCTCGCGCGGCGCTACCGGACGCCGGCCGGCGAGATCGACCTCATCGTCAAGCGCGGGCGCACGATCGCCTTCGTCGAGGTGAAGCACCGCCCTACCGCCGATGCGGCGAGGGAGGCGCTCTCCGCGCGCAACCGGCAGCGAATCGCGCGGGCGGCGCGCATCTGGCTCTCGCACAATCCGGGCGCGGCCGGGCACGACTACCGCTTCGACGTGGTGATTGCGGCGAGCGGCGCCCTCCCCCGCCACATCGCGGGCGTCTTCGACAGCGAGGGCGAAAGCTGGTGAGCGGCGCCATTGCAATTGGCCGCGCGGTCGCGGGATAAGGGCGCCCGATGGGCCTCAAAACCGCTTTCCAGATGGATCACATCGCGCGGATCAAGATCCGCGGCGATTCAACGTTCGCGCTGATGCTCGAAGGCGAGCGGCGCGGACACGAGCAATATCACTATACGCCCGACCGGCTGGCACTCCGCGACGGGCGCCTGTTCGCCTCGGTCGAGCCGGTCAGGGTCCGCGACATCGAGGGCGACCACTTCACGCTCGGCAAGGCGGAGACGGCCGACCTCGGCAGCTTCGATGTGGTCCACCTTCGCCAGGACCCGCCCTTCGACATGGGCTACATCACGACGACGCATCTCCTCGAGCGCATCCATCCGAACACGCTCGTCGTCAACAACCCGCGCGAAGTGCGCAACGCGCCGGAGAAGCTCTTCGTCACCGAGTTTCCCGACCTGATGCCGCCGACGCTGATCGCGCGCTCGCCGGACGAAATCCGCGCCTTCCGCCGGGAACACGGCGACATCATCATCAAGCCGCTCTACGGCAATGGCGGCGCCGGCGTCTTCCGCCTCGGCGGCGCCGACGAGAATCTCGGCGCGCTCCTCGAAATCTTCGAGACCGCCTATCGCGGCGAGCCCTATGTCGTGCAGCGCTACCTGCCGGACGTGCGCAAGGGCGACAAGCGCATCATCCTGGTCGACGGGGTCGCGGCCGGCGCGATCAACCGCGTGCCGGCGGAAGGCGAGGCGCGTTCCAACATGCATGTCGGCGGACGGCCGGAGCCGATTGAAATGACCGCGCGCGACCGCGAAATCTGCGAGCGGATCGGACCGACGCTGAAGGAGCGCGGGCTGATCTTCGTGGGCATCGACGTGATCGGGAACTACCTCACCGAGATCAACGTCACCTCGCCGACCGGCATCCGCGAGGTGAAGCGCTTCGGCGGCGCCGACATCGCGGCGCTGGTCTGGGACGCGATCGAGGAGAAGGTCGGCGAGGAGAGCGTCCGGGAGACCGAATGAGCCCGGGCGAAGACGTGATCGCGCTCGTTGCGCTCGGCTGGCTCGTCTTCATCAACATCGTCACCTACGCGACCTTCGCCCGCGACAAGGAGGCGGCAGAGCGCGGCGACTGGCGCGTGCCGGAACGGACGCTCCTTCTCATGGCGGCCGCGGGCGGCGCCCTCGGCGCGATCGCGGCGCAGCAGCGGCTTCACCACAAGACGCAGAAACAGCCCTTCGCGGCGATCCTCTTTCTCATCGCGGCGGCGCAGGCGGTGTTCCTGATTGCGCTCGCCGACCCCGACTTTCGGGCGCGGATCGTGCAGTCGGTCCTCGACTCGGTCCGATAGTTTGTTCACGACTTGTTCTTGACAACCGGAAAGGTTCGGCTACGCTTCCTGCGGTTGTAGCGGGCGGGGCGCAGATGGTCTCCCACGTCACGACGGTCGCATTCCAGGGGATCGAGGCGGTCCCGGTCGACGTGCAGGTGCAGATCGCGCCGGGCGGCACTTATTTCGGCATCGTCGGGCTGCCCGACAAGGCGGTGAACGAGAGCCGCGACCGGGTGAAGGCGGCGCTGCACGCCTCCGGCCTCGCCCTCCCCTACAAGCGGATCGTCATCAACCTCGCGCCGGCCGACCTGCCCAAGGAAGGCAGCCACTACGACCTGCCGATCGCGCTCGCCCTGATGGCGGCGCTCGGCGCTTTGCCCGGCGACCAGCTCGGCAGTTTCGTGGCGCTCGGCGAACTTGCCCTCGACGGGACGTTGAGCCCGGTTGCCGGCGTCCTGCCCGCGGCGATCGCCGCCAACGCGATCGGACGCGGGCTGATCTGTCCCTCCGCCTGCGGGCCGGAAGCCGCGTGGGCCAGCCGCGACATGACCATCCTTGCCGGGCGGAGCCTCATCGCCATCGCCAACCATTTCCGCGGCACGCAGGTTCTCTCGCGGCCGGAGCCCGGTATCGCCGAAGCCGGCGGGTCGCTTCCCGACCTTGCCGACATCAAGGGCCAGGAGACCGCCCGGCGGGCGCTGGAGGTCGCCGCGGCGGGCGGCCACCACATGCTGATGGTCGGGCCTCCCGGCGCCGGCAAATCGATGCTGGCGAGCCGCCTGCCTTCGATCCTGCCGCCGCTATCGCCCACGGAACTCCTCGAAGTTTCGATGGTCGCCTCGATCGCCGGCGAATTGCAGAACGGCAAGCTGACCAGGCGACGCCCGTTCCGCGCGCCGCACCACTCCGCCTCGATGGCGGCGATGGTCGGCGGCGGCATCAGGGCGCGGCCGGGGGAAGCCTCGCTCGCCCATCACGGCGTCCTCTTTCTCGACGAACTGCCCGAGTTCCAGCCGCAGGTGCTCGATTCCCTCCGCCAGCCGATCGAGACCGGCGAGACGCAGATCGCGCGGGTCAATTACCGCATCGCCTACCCCTCGCGCTTCCAGCTGGTGGCGGCGATGAACCCCTGCCGCTGCGGCATGGCGGGGGAGCCGGGGCACGTCTGCCGGCGCGGAGCGCGCTGCATGGCGGATTATCAGGCGCGCCTCTCAGGGCCGCTCCTCGACCGGATCGACATCCGGATCGAGGTGCCCGCGGTGAGCGCCGCCGACCTGATCCTGCCTTCGCCCTCGGAGGGCAGCGCGGCGGTGGCGGCGCGCGTCGCCGCGGCGCGGGCGATCCAGCGCGAGCGCTTCGCCAGAGCCGGCGCCGGGGACATCGCCACCAACGGGCAGTGCCCGCCGGCGCTGATCGAGGCAATCGCGGCGCCCGACCAAGCGGCGATGGCGCTCCTCCGCAATGCGGCCGAGGCGATGAATCTTTCCGCACGCGGCTACCATAGGGTGCTCAAGGTCGCGCGGACGCTCGCCGACCTCGACGGGGCCGACGGCATCGGCCGGATTCACCTTGCCGAGGCGCTGAGCTACCGCGCGGTCGGCGACCGCCTGGCCGCCGCGGCCTGAAGCATCAAGCATTTCTAAAGCCGCATCTGGCAGGGTTTCCGGGCACTGAGTGCCCGGAGTTCCTGCGGCCGATGACGGTATCGACTGCGCCCAAGCGCGAAATGCCGGCCGAGCCTTCGCCGCCGGGGCCGGCGCCCTTGCCGAAACCGCGTAATCTGAGGCGCCGGCGGGTTCTGGCGGGCGTCTTCGCGAGCGCCGCGGGGCTCTCCGCGCTGGTTGTCCTTGCCGCCGCCTACGCGGTTCCCGACACCCTTGCCTTTGCCGCGCCGCTAGCCGTTCTCCTCGGCGGAATGGCGCTCTGGGCGACGGCGCGGGTCGACAATATGCGGCTTGCCGCAGCGCTCGCCGAGGCCGAGGGCGAGAACCGGCGGCTCGCGGCGAGCCTCGAAATGCTCGCCGACAGGACCTGGGAACTGCGCGACCGCGAGGAACGCTACCGCACGCTCATCGAGGCGCGGCAGAAGGCGGAAGCGGCGAACCTTTCCAAGTCGCGCTTCCTCGCCACCGTCAGCCACGAGTTCCGGACCCCGCTCAACGGCATCCTCGGCCTCAACGGCCTTCTCCTCGAAACGCCGCTCACGCCCGACCAGGAGACCTACGCGCGCGCGGTGCAATCGTCCGGCGAGGCGCTCCTGGCGTTGGTCGACGACATTCTCGACTTCTCCAAGATCGAGGCAGGCCGCCTCGACCTCAGGCCAGAGCCGGCCAATCTCGAAACCCTGATCGAGGAGATCGTCGAACTGCTTGCGGCGCGGGCGCAGGGCAAGGGAATTGACCTCGCCGCCGATTCGAGCGCCGACCTGCCGCTGGTCTCGGTCGACGTCGCGCGGCTCCGCCAGGTGCTCCTCAACCTTGCCGGCAATGGCGTGAAATTCACCGAGACGGGCGGCGTGCGGGTCGGCGCGCGGCTGGAGGCGACCGGACCGGAAAAGGTCCGTGTCCGGTTCACGGTGGCGGACACGGGGCCGGGAATCGCGGCGGACGAAATCGAGCGCATCTTCGGCGAATTCGAGCAGGGCGACATGGCGCTCTCGCGCCGGCATGGCGGCGCCGGCCTCGGCCTTGCCATCTCGCGGCGAATCGTGCGGCGGATGGGGAGCGACATCAGTGTCGCGCCCGGGCCTTCCGGCGGCTCGGTCTTCGCCTTCACGCTGGAACTGCCGGCCGCGTCGGCGCCGGCAAGGACGGCCGGCGACCTTGCCGGGCGGCGCGTGCTCCTCCTCGCCCTCAACGGACCGGAGGCCGAGGTGACGGCGACCCAGCTGACCGCGGCCGGCGCGGAGGTGCGGTTCGTCGCCAACGCCAACGAAGCCGCCGCGCTTGCCGGTGCGGCCACGGCGGCGGGCCTCCCCTACGACGCCGTGCTGGTCGACCGGCGGGTCGGCGGCGACGCCGCGGCAATCCTTGCCCGGCTGCGCCAGGGCGCAGGCCGGCCGCTGCCGGCGGCGATCCTGATCGAACCGGGCCGGCGTGGCGAGGTCGCCGACCTGAAACGTGCCGGCTACGACGCGTACCTGGTCCGGCCGGTGCGGCGCGCGTCGCTGAGGAAGATCGTCAGCGAGATCGCCGCGGCGCACGGCGAGTTCCATGCCGACCCGACGGACCAGCGGCCGCCGCGCCCGGCGATCGACCGTCGGGCTTCGGCGAGCCTCAACGTGCTTCTCGCCGAGGACAACGAGATCAACGCGCTGCTCGTGCGCGCGGTGCTCGAACAGTTCGGTCACGTGGTCACCGAGGTCCACGACGGCGCGGCCGCGGTGGCGGCGGCGCGGGAGGGGGGGTTCGCCTTCATCTTCCTCGACCTGCACATGCCGAAACTCGACGGCATTGCGGCGGCGCGGGCGATCCGCAGCGACGAGGCAAGGACAGGCGCGGCGCCGGCCCGCATTGTCGCGCTCACCGCCGACGTGGTCGCCGAGACGCGCGAGGCGGCGCGGGCGGCCGGGATCGATGCGGTGGTCGAGAAGCCGGTCGCGCCGGACCGGCTCCGCCAGATTCTCTCCGAGGCGCGGGCGGCCTGATCGGTCCTGCGGCCGGCCCGGGGCGTCTTATCCCTGTTGCAGATCGCAGCTTAGCGTCGGGCGGCGATTCGCGCTATAAGGACCGCGGCGGAGCACCCGCCGCCCGGCGGGCTTGCGGGGGAGGGAAGATGGCCTACCTACCTCTGATGCAACAGCGTCTCGTCGAGGGCATGCGACGATACCGGCGCCGCTTCGATACGCTTGCCGGCCCGCTCGGACGGCTCGGCACCCTCGAGGTCCGGCTCGCCCGCTCGGTCGAGGAGGTAAAGCGCGCACAGCGGCTGCGCTATCGCGTCTTCTACGAAGAGATGTCGGCGGTGACCAACGTGCGCACGCTGGTCTCCGGCCGCGACCGCGATCCGTTCGACCGCTTCTGCGACCATCTGCTCGTCATCGACCACGGCGAGGACGGCCAGACGCCGGAGATCGTCGGCACCTACCGGCTGCTCCGCCAGGAAGTGGCGCAGCAGAATCGCGGCTTCTACTCCTCGGGCGAGTTCGAACTCGACAAGCTGGTCAAGCGACACCCCGACCGGAACTTCCTCGAACTAGGCCGCTCCTGCGTGCTGCCGCCTTATCGCACCAAGCGGACCGTGGAGCTGCTCTGGCACGGCATCTGGGCCTATGTCCGCCGGCACAATATCGACGTGATGGTCGGATGCGCGTCGCTGGAAGGAACCGACGCGGCAAAGCTTGCGCCCTATCTCGCATTCGTCCGCCAGATCGCGCCGACGCCCGAGGAATGGCGCGTGCGCGCCCTCCCCGGCCTCGGCGTCAACCTCGACCATCTGCCGGACAAGGCGGCGAGCGAACTGAAGGCGATGCGCGGACTGCCGCCGCTCCTCAAGGGATATCTGCGGCTCGGCGCCTATGTCGGCGAGGATGCGGTGGTCGACCGGCAGTTCGGAACGACCGACGTCTTTCTCGTCCTGCCGAACGAGCGCATCAACCAGCGCTACATCAACTTCTACGGCGCCGACGCAAGCCGGCACTCCGCCGAGGAATAGGCCCGGTCAGGTGGCCGGTTCGGCGGCCGCCGGCGCATCGTCGTTGGCGGCTGCCGGTTGCGGGGAGGCTTTCGCTTTTGCAACCACGACCATCGCCGGACGGAGCACGCGCTCGCCGATGACATAGCCGGCCTGAACGACCTCGGCGACGGTGCCGGGCGTCAAATCGGCGCTCTCCACTTCGAAGACGGCCTGGTGGAAGGCGGGATCGAATTTCTCGCCCTTCGGCTCGATGCGGCGAATGCCGAACTTGGCGAGCGTGTGTTCGAGGCCGCGCTCGGTCGCCTCGACGCCGTCAAGGAGATTGGCGAGGGCGGGGTCGGCGGCGCGTGCTTCGGCCGGAACGGCGGCGATGGCGCGACGGAGATTGTCGGCGACGGTGAGCGTATCGCGCGCGAAATTGGCGACGGCGTACTGGCGCGCATCGGCGATCTCGCGCTCGGTGCGGCGGCGAAGATTTTCCATCTCGGCGAGGGTGCGAAGAACGCGGTCCTTCAACTCGCCGTTCTCCCTGGCGAGCTGAACGACCCGATCGGGTTCGGATGCGGCACCCTCGGCCGGCGCGTCGCCGGTCGGTGTTTCCATGGCGGTTTCATCGGCCATCGGTACTCTCGCGCGAGGTTTTCATGGATGGGCGGCATATCAGGGTTTTGCCGACAAAAATCAAGGCACGGCAGGCTGAATTCCCCGGACATCGGGGGCGAGAAGCGCGGCGAGCGCGTCCGGGCCGGTGACCGGGAGCGAGCAGGTTTCGCCGCGGCAGACATAGGCCGTCGCCACGCCGCCGAGCGTCGCCTTGCCGTGGGCGGGATGGCCGGGCGGGAGCGATGCAAGGTCGGCATGGAAGGCGAGGACGGCGTTCTCGCCGCCGTGGCTGCGGGCGGCGGCGAGTAGCGGCGCGGCGGCTGCGAGGGATGGCGCGGCGATGACGATGTCGGTGACGCCGAGGCGAAAGTCGAGGCTGCTGAGGAGGCCGACGGCGGCGAAGAGATTCTCGGCGACCGTGGCGCCGGCGGCCTCGATGATGGCATCGGCATCGGCGCGCCAGGCATCGTTGCCGGTGAGCCGCCAGAGGCGGAGGAGATTGCGCGCCATCAGGCCCGTGGCGGCGGGTGTCGCTTCATCGTGATCGGACCGAGGACGGAGGATCAACGCCTCGGCGTCGTCGGCCGACAGGAAATATCCAGGCCGAACCGGATCGAAATGATGGGCGCGGAGCGTCGCCGCCCAGCGCGCGGCGTCGGCGAGATAGGAAGCCTCGAACGTCGCGGCATGGAGGTCGAGCGCGGCCTTGACCATCGCGGCGTAGTCGGTGGCAAGGCCCGGAAAAGTGCGCTTGCCGGCGCGGGCGGCGTGGGCGAGGCGGTCGCCCTCGGCCATTTCACGGGCGATGAAGCGGTAGGCGTCGCGCGCGGCCTCGACCCAGTCCGGCCGGCCGAGCGCGGCGCCGGCGTTGGCGAGCGCGCCGATGGCGAGGCCGTTCCAGTCGGCGAGCACCTTGTCGTCGGTGGCCGGCCGCACGCGCGTGTTGCGGACGGCAAGGAGACGCGCGCGGGCGGCGGCGAGCCGCCGTTCGGTTGCGGCATCGGGATAGGGTCTGTCGATCCGGTTGAGGATCGAGCGCCCCTCCCAGTTGCCGGCCGGGGTGACGTCGTATGCATCGGCGAAGAATGCGCCCTCCTCCGCGCCGAGGACGGAGAGAATTTCCGCATGGGTCCAGACGTAGAAGCGGCCTTCATGGCCCTCGGAATCGGCATCGATCGAGGCGGCAAAAGCGCCGCCCGGCTGGCGCATTTCGGCGATGAGCCAGGCGACGGTTTCCTCGATCCGGGCGCGGAACAGGTCTTCGCCGGTGGCGATTGCGGCCGCGGTGAGAAGATCGAGAAGCTGGCCGTTGTCGTAGAGCATTTTTTCGAAATGCGGGACGAGCCAGCGCTCGTCGGTCGCGTAGCGCGCGAAGCCGCCGGCGAGGTGGTCGTAGATGCCGCCCTGGCAGATGGCGCGAAGCGTGAGCAAGACCGCGTCGCGATAGCGTGTGTCGCCGGTGCGCTCGGCTGCGCGCCAGAGGAATTCGAGGAGCCCCGCCTGCGGGAATTTCGGCGCGCCCGTAGTTCCGCCGTGGCGCGTGTCGATGAGGCCGACGAGGCGCGCGGAAGCGCGGTCGAGGAGGTCGCGGGTCATCGCCACCCCCTGCCCCGCCGGCTGCGGCCGGATGCGCTCGAGGATGGCGGCGCGGTTCTGCGCGATGGTGGCAGGCTCCTCGCGGAAGACGCGTGCGACCTCTTCGAGGATGGCCGTGAAAGCCGGCCGCCCGTAGCGGGCGGTCTTCGGAAAATAGGTGCCGCCCCAGATGGGTTCGCCGTCGGGGGTGAGGAACATGGTGAGCGGCCATCCGCCCTGCTCGCCCAGGGCATGAAGCGCGTTCATGTAGATCTGGTCGATGTCCGGCCGCTCCTCGCGATCGACCTTGATATTGACGAAGAGACGGTTCATGACCGCGGCCGTCGCCGGGTCCTCGAAGCTCTCGTGCGCCATGACATGGCACCAGTGGCAGGCGGCATAGCCGACGGAGAGCAGGATCGGCTTGCCGGCGGCGCGTGCTTCGGAGAGCGCGGCCGGGCCCCAAGGCCGCCAATGAACGGGATTGTCCCGATGCTGCAGAAGGTACGGGCTGACCTCGTGGCGGAGAAGGTTCTCGCTCATGGCGAGCCTTCTATACGCGACGCCGTGGCGACCGGCAGCGGAAGTTCCGCTGCCACCATCTTTGCCTTGTCGAGCGGGCTCCCGCCGTCGGGCGTTGCGGTGGTCCGAGTCAGCGGGCCGAAGACTCGATTCGGACTCGAAACCCTCATCGATTCGGTGCCGGAACCACGCCGGGCAATCCTCGCTTCCATTCGGTCGTCGGACGAGGTCATTGACCTAGGCCTCGTGCTCTTCTTTCCAAGCCCTGCCAGCTTTACGGGCGAGGACGTGGCGGAGTTCCACGTCCACGGAGGGCGGGCCGTGGTTGACGCTTTGTTAACCGCCCTTGCCGCCCTCCCCGGCTTTCGACCGGCGGAAGCCGGTGAATTCACGCGGCGGGCCTTCCTCAACCGCAAACTCGACCTGACGCAAGCCGAGGCGCTGGCCGACCTGGTCCGGGCTGAAACCGAGATGCAGCGGCGGGAAGCGCTTCGCCATGCCGGCGGCGAGGCGCGCGAACTCTATGAGGGCTGGCGCGAACGGATCGTGCGCGCGCGGGCGCTGATCGAGGCGGAGCTGGACTTTCCCGACGAAGCCGACGTGCCGGGATCGGTTTCGGAGGAGGCGCTCGGCGACGTCCTTACCATCGCCGACGAAATCGCGGCGCATCTCGACGATGGCGGGCGCGGGGAGCGGCTGCGCGACGGCGCCGAGATCGTCATTCTCGGCGCACCGAACGCCGGCAAATCGACGCTGCTCAATGCGCTTGCCCGGCGCGACGTGGCAATCGTTGCCCCCGAGTCCGGCACGACGCGCGACCTGATCGAGGTGCGGCTCGACCTTGGCGGCTATCCGGTAACGCTGGTGGATACGGCCGGGCTCCGCGATGCGCCGGGGACGGTCGAGCGTGAGGGCGTGCGCCGGGCCCTGGGACGGGCAGGCGGCGCCGACATGGTCCTGTGGCTTGAGGATATGGCGGGCGCTCCGGGCGACCCGCCGGCGGCCTTAGCCTCGGCGGTTCTTCGGGTGGGCACCAAGGCCGATCTGGTCGAATCGGGGGCGGAACAGTCGCGGTACGATGCGGTGATCTCGGCAAGCACCGGGCAGGGCCTCGATCGGCTGGTCGAGGCGATCGCCGGGCATATCCGGGACCGTCTGGCCCCCCGCGAGGCGCTGTCGGTGGCGCGGGCGCGCCACCGGGCGGCGCTGACCGCGGCGCGGGCGGCGCTCCTCGCAGGACTGGCGCCCGGACAGCCGCTCGAACTGCGGGCGGAGGAATTCAGGGCGGCAAGCGATCATCTCGGCCGGATCACAGGCCGGGTCGACGCCGAGAACCTGCTCGACGTGATCTTCCGCGAATTCTGTATCGGCAAGTAGGCGGGTGTTTCACGTGAAACAGGCGGGCGGCGGATTCGACGTCGTGGTGGTCGGCGGCGGGCATGCCGGCACGGAGGCCGCTGCCGCCGGAGCGCGGGCGGGCGCGAGGACGGCGCTGGTGACCCACACGTTCGCAACGGTCGGCGCAATGTCGTGCAATCCGGCTATCGGCGGCCTCGGGAAGGGGCACCTGGTCCGCGAGATCGATGCGCTCGACGGGATCATGGGCCGCGCGGCCGACCGCGCCGGCATCCAGTTCCGGGTCCTCAACCGGCGGAAAGGCCCGGCGGTCCGCGGTCCGCGGGCGCAGGCCGACCGGAAGCTGTACCGGCTGGCGGTGCAGGAGCTCCTCCGCGAAACCGCCGGGCTGGATGTGGTCGAAGGCGAGGCGGCCGATCTCATTGTCGTCAATGGCCGGGCCGCGGGTATCGTTCTGGCGGACGGGCGCGAATTACGGGCAGGGGCGGTAGTGCTCACCACCGGTACATTTCTTCGCGGCCTCATCCACATCGGCGAGACACAGGTGCCGGCCGGTCGGGTCGGCGAGAAGCCGGCGGTTGCGCTTGCCGAGACTCTGTCGCGGCTGGGGTTTCGTCTCGGCCGGCTGAAGACCGGCACGCCGCCGCGCCTCGACGGCAGGACGATCGACTGGGCGGGCCTGACAAGGCAGCCGGGGGACGAGCCGCCGGAGCCTTTCTCGACGTTGACGGGGGCGATCACGACGCTGCAGATCGACTGTCACATCACACGGACGGTCGAGGCGACGCACGAGATCGTCCGCGCCAATGTCCACCGCTCGCCGATGTATTCCGGGCAGATCGGGAGCCGCGGGCCCCGCTACTGCCCGTCGATCGAGGACAAGATCGTCCGTTTTGGCGAGCGCGACGGCCACCAGATCTTCCTCGAGCCGGAGGGGCTCGACGACGACACGGTCTACCCGAACGGAATCTCCACGTCATTGCCGGAGGACGTGCAGGCCGCCCTGGTCGCGTCGATTCCCGGGCTCGAGGGAGCCCGCATCCTGCGGCCCGGCTATGCCATCGAATACGACCACATCGATCCGCGCGAGCTTGGCGCGACGCTGGAGGCGAAACGTCTCCCGCGCCTGTTCCTTGCGGGCCAGATCAACGGCACGACCGGCTACGAGGAGGCGGCCGGGCAGGGCCTGCTTGCCGGGCTGAACGCGGCACGCGCAGCGAGCGGAGCGCCCGGCATCACGATCGGACGGGATGAGGCCTATCTCGGCGTGATGGTCGACGACCTCATCACGCGCGGGGTGACCGAGCCCTACCGCATGTTCACGTCGCGGGCTGAGTACCGGCTGTCGCTCCGCGCCGACAACGCCGACCGCAGGCTGACCGGCAAGGGCGTGGCCTGGGGTGTGGTCGGGCGGGGGCGGGAAGCGCGATTTGCCGCCAAGGCCGCGGCGCTCGCGGCCGCGCGCGCTGCGGTCAACGGGTTGTCGGTGACGCCGACTGAAGCGGCGCAGTTCGGCATCCATCTCAACCGCGATGGCCTGCGGCGGACCGCGTTCGAACTGCTCGCGCATCCCGACATGACCTGGGCTGGCATCGCGAAACTGTGGCCACACTTGGCTGGCGTGGATCGATTCGTCGCCGAACAGATCGAGATCGATGCCAAATACGCGGTCTATCTCGCGCGACAGGAACACGACATAGCCGACATGCGGAAGGGCGAGGGCGTCAGCATCCCGCGTGATTTTGCCTATGCCGGCCTGTCGGGTCTCTCGAACGAACTGCGGGACCGGCTGATTGCGGCGCAGCCGGAGACTCTCGGGCAGGCGTCGCGGCTTGAAGGAATGACGCCGGCGGCGGTGACGCTCATCCTGTCAGAGATACGACGCGGCGAGGCCGGCACTCGCCGGGTCGCGTAGGTGGGGGACGGGCCGGATGCCCTCGCGGGCATCCTGGATGTTTCACGTGAAACAATCGGCCGGCTCTCCGACTATGTCGCGCTCCTTTGCAAATGGCAGCGGGCGGAGAATCTGATCGCGCCGGGGACGACGGGTGAAATCTGGCGACGGCATGTCGCGGACAGCGCGCAGATCGCTGCCCTGTTTCCCAAGACCCGGCGCTATCTTGATTTCGGGAGCGGCGCCGGCTTTCCCGGCTTGATCGTGGCGATCGTAACCGGGGCCGATGTCGCCCTGGTCGAGGCGAACCAGCGAAAATGCGCGTTTCTGCGCGAGGCGATCCGGGTGACGGGCGCGCCGGCCTGGGTTGAACAAGGACGGGTCGAGGAGCTGCCGGAGATGGCCTGGCAAGGCATCGAGATAGTGACGGCGCGGGCCGTTGCATCGCTCGTCAATCTGGTCGCGCTCGCGACGCCCGGACTGGCCGCCGGCGCTCGCCTGGCCTTCCCCAAGGGACGAGAATTTCGTCGCGAGATCGCGGAAGCATCTCAATCGTGGCGACTCGATCTGGTAATACATCCAAGCCGAATCGATCCCGCCGGCGCGATTCTCGAAGTCCGGCGGGCGGAGAAGACCACGGCCCCATGAGCCTGCCCAAAACACCGCGGGTCATTGCGCTCGCCAACCAGAAGGGCGGCGTCGGCAAGACGACGACGGCCATCAACCTCGGCACGGCGCTGGCCGCCATCGGCGAGGAGGTCTTGATCGTCGACTTAGACCCGCAGGGCAATGCCTCGACTGGGCTCGGAATCGATCGGAAGAGCCGCGAGCGCTCGACCTACGATTTGTTGCTTGGATCGGCGACCCTGGCCCAGACGGCGATCCCAACCGCGGTGCCACGTGTCTCGGTCGCGCCATCAACCATGGATCTGCTCGGAGTCGAGCTCGAAATCGCGGACAAGCCCGACCGAGCATTTCGGCTCCGAACCATCCTCGCCGAGGCTGCCGAAGATCCGAGTCGGGACCGAAATTATACCTACGTTCTGGTCGACTGCCCGCCCTCCCTCAACCTGCTGACGATCAACGCAATGGCGGCCGCCCATTCGGTGCTGGTGCCGCTGCAGTGCGAGTTCTTCGCCCTGGAGGGGCTGAGCCAGCTTCTCCAGACGGTCGAGCAGGTGAAGGCCTCGCTCAATCCGGAACTGTCGATCCACGGCATCGTCCTGACCATGTTCGATGCACGAAATAACTTGTCAAATCAAGTAGTTGCGGATGTGCGCGCGCACATGGGCGAGGCGGTGTACGAGACGATCATCCCGCGCAACGTTCGTGTCTCGGAGGCGCCGTCCTTCGGGAAGCCGGTGCTCCTCTACGACTTCAAGTCGAGCGGGAGCCAAGCCTACCTGAAGCTTGCGGCGGAGATCATCCAGCGCGAGCGGCGGCTGCGGGCGGCGTGACCGATTCGGGTGCGGAACGGCGGTTAACGCTTCGTTAACCATCATTGGGACGGAGAAGATCATGGCAGAGGAAGCGCGGAGCCGGCTCGGACGGGGACTGGCCGCCCTGATGGGCGACATCAGCCATGAAGCGAAGGCGCCGGAGCCGGCGGGGCGCTCGCCGCGGAAGCTGCCTGTCGCGTTCCTCCGCGCCAACCCGCGTAACCCGCGCAAGAACTTCGACGGCGGCGATCTCGACGATCTTGCCACGTCGATCCGCGAAAAGGGGGTGGTGCAGCCGATCCTGGTGCGGCCGCTGCCGGGGGTCGCCAATACCTACGAGATCATCGCCGGCGAGCGGCGCTGGCGCGCGGCGCAGAAGGCCGGGCTGCACGAGGTGCCGGTCCTCGTCCATGAAGTCTCGGAGAAGGAATCGCTCGAACTGGCGATCATCGAGAACGTGCAGCGCGCCGACCTCAACCCGCTCGAGGAGGCCCTTGGCTACCAGCAGCTGATCGAGGAGCATCATTACGCGCAGACCCAGCTTGCCGACGTGATCGGAAAGAGCCGCTCGCACATCGCCAACACGCTCCGGCTTCTGCGGCTGCCGGAGAAGGTGCAGGCCTATATTCGGGAAGGGAAGCTCAGCGCCGGCCACGCGCGGGCAATTCTCGGCCTCGCCGATCCGGAGGCGGCGGCGACGCGGATCGTCGAAGCGGGCATGAATGTCCGCGACGCCGAGGCGCTGGGGCAGGGGCGGCTCGAAACGAAATCGGCGGCGCGCGCTGCCCCCGGCAAGGACGCGGATACGGTGGCGCTCGAAAAGTCGATCGCTGATTCGCTCGGCCTCGCCGTCGACATCAGGCACGGCGCGAAGGGCGGAGAAGTCCGCATCCGCTATCGGACGCTCGAACAACTCGACGATATCAGCCGGCGGCTGCGCTACGGCCACCTCGGCGTTTCGACCGCCTAACGGCGCGACATCCGCCGGTCGATCGACTGCAGCGCCGAGCGGACCTTGGTCAACTCGCCGACGGTCGCAGTCAGGCGCTCGGTCAGGGTTGCGCGCAGGCGCAGGGCGATGTGCGGGTATTCGTTGAGCATGCGCGTGACCAGCTTCCGGTCGATCTCGAGCACTTCGGTCGACACGATTGCGGTCGCCGTAGCGGGACGCGTGGTCTCGACGAAGAGGGCGATCTCGCCAAGCAGGGCGCCGGTCTCGGCGGTGGCAAGCACCTTGCGGTCGCGGCCATCGCCGGACGCGAGTTCCAGGCCGCCGAAAGCCACGACATAGCCGGACTGGGCCTTGGCGCCCTCGCGGAAGAGAACCTGGCCCGGCGCCAGTTCCAGGCGAACCGCGCTGAAGGCGAGCAGGCGCAGCTGCTCGGTGGACAGCTCGCCGAAGAGCGGGACGCGGGAGAGCAGCGAGATGTCGCGGTCGAGACTCATGCCGGGCTAGGGCACCAGCTTGTAGCCGCCGACATCGGTGACCAGCAGCTCGGCCTTCGACGGATCCTTCTCGATCTTCTGGCGGAGCCGGTAGATGTGGGTCTCGAGCGTGTGGGTGGTGACGCCGGAATTGTAGCCCCACACCTCGTGCAGGAGAACATCGCGGCCGATGACCTTCTCGCCGGCGCGGTAGAGGTATTTCAGGATCGCGGTTTCCTTCTCGGTCAGCCGCACCTTCTGGCCGCGCTCGTCGACCAGCATCTTGGCGCTCGGCCGGAACGTGTAGCGGCCGATGGTGAAGACCGCGTCCTCGCTCTGCTCGTGCTGGCGGAGCTGCGCCCGGATGCGGGCGAGGAGGACTGCGAAGCGGAAAGGCTTGGTGACGTAGTCGTTGGCGCCCGCTTCGAGGCCGAGGATCGTGTCGGATTCGGATGTCTGGCCGGTCAGCAGGATGATCGGCGCGCGGAAGCCGCCCTTTCGCAAAATCTTCACGGCCTCGCGGCCGTCCATGTCGGGGAGACCGACGTCCATGACGACCAGGTCGACATGGCCCTGGCGGGCCTTGGCGATGCCCTTCCCGGCGGTCGCCTCGCTGTCCGTCTCGAACTCCTCGTAAAGGGAAAGCTGCTCGACGAGGCTCTCGCGGAGCGCATCGTCATCGTCGACCACCAGGATTTTCCGCGCCGCCATCTTGTGACGCCCGCCTCGTGAGAAATGGTGAGGAAACGTAACGGATTAGCGGAGATGTAGACCCCAAGCCCCCGAGCACGCAAGCTGCGCGCCCGGAACCCGCCTTTTTCAAGACGAATGCACCGCCAATGGCCGGCCTTTCCGCAATCGACGTCTTTCCCGACCCGGCCGACCCGGCGCGCGGAATCCTGCATGCGGGGGCCATCCGTGCGCCCTGCGCCCTCGGGCGGCGCGGCGTCGTTCGCGACAAGCGGGAGGGCGACGGCGGCACGCCCGCGGGAACGCTCCTGCCGGTGGCGCTGCTCCACCGGGCCGACCGGCTGCTCCGCCCGCCGACCTTTCTGCCATCCGCGCCGATTGCGCGCGACGACGGCTGGTGCGACGACCCCGGCGACCGCAACTACAACCGCCAGGTGCGCCTTCCGTTCAGGGCCGGGCACGAGCGCCTCTGGCGCGACGACGCGCTCTACGATCTGGTCATCGTTCTCGACTGGAACCTCGCCGAGCCGATCCCCGGAAAGGGCAGCGCTATCTTCCTGCACCTCGCTTCGTCGGGCTTCGCACCGACGGCCGGGTGCATCGCAATCGACCTCGCCACGATGCGGCGGCTGCTCGCCGGCATGACGCCGGCGACGAGGCTCAGCGTCCACCTGCCGCAAAGGATCTGAACGCCCGATGCCGTCGCGGGCCGGGTGCGCCGGCAGCGCACCGGCGTGGCGGTTGATGCCCCTCAATGCGCTCCCGCCAAGGCAGGTCACAAATGGCCGATCCCTTGGAGGTTGGCCATGGCGAAGAAGAGCGGGTTCCAGGTCTTTCAGGAAGAGGCGCCGGCCGCGGCAGGCGCGTTCAATGGTCTGGTGCAGTCGTCGCCAGCCCGGGCCTCGATGAGAAGACGAAGAATCTCATCTACATCGCGATGAAGGCCGCGACCGGCGACCCCGGTGCGGTCTTCGCGCATGTCCCGATGGCGAAGAAACTCGGCGCGACGCGCGACGAGATCAAGACGACGATCCTGCTCACCCTTTCCGTCGTCGGACTGAAGGCGGTGAACGCCTGTCTCGCCGACGGGCTCGCGATCTACGACGGCGCCGGCTCAGTTCCGTAGTTCCGCTCGCCGAAGATCGCGCTGCCGACGCGCACGTCGGTCGCGCCGAGGCGGATCGCGGTTTCGAAGTCGCCGCTCATTCCCATCGACAGCGAAGCGAGGCCGAGGCGGCCCGCCAGCGTGTTGAGCAGCGCGAAATGCGGCGCGGGCACGTCATCAACAGGCGGGATGCACATCAGCCCGTCGATGGCGAGACCGTAAGCATCGCGGCAGCGCGCCACAAAGGCGTCGACCGCGCCGGGCAACACGCCGGCCTTTTGCGGCTCGGCGCCGGTATTCACCTGGACGAGGAGACGGAGCTGTTTCTTCTGCCGAGCCATTTCGGCGGCGACAGCCGCAGCGATCCTCTCGCGGTCGATCGTGTGGATGACATCGAAGAGGGCAACCGCCTCGCGCGCCTTATTCGACTGCAGCGGTCCGACCAGGTGCAGTTCGAGCGGACCCGATTCCTCGCGGAGCGCCGGCCATTTCGCGGCCGCTTCCTGGACGCGGTTCTCGCCGAAGACGCGCTGGCCGGCGGCGATGACGGGCCGGATGGCATCGGCGGCGAAGGTCTTGGCAACCGCGATGAGACGGACCGAGCCCGGCGGACGGGACGCGTCGCGTTCGGCCTGTGCGATGCGGTTGCGGACCTCGGCGAGGCGCGCTGCAACGCCGTCCGCGGTTGCGGTTGCGGACATCAGGGGTGGTCGTGGTCGTGGTGGTCGTGGTCGCCGCTGCCGTGACGGAGTGGCGGGCGCTCGGCGGCGGCCAGTTCGACTGGCCGGCCGTGCAGCGTGTTGAGGTAGGCGCGGCGCCAGGCTTCGACGCGGCCGGGAAGGGCCGAGGATTCCTGCGGCGCCTTCTCGGCGACGAGCGCCTCGAGCGCGCGGAGCGCGGACGCGTAATACGTCGCCTCGTCGTCGGGCAGGCCCGACTTCGCGGCATCCCGAAGCGCGGCGCCGAGCGCATCCGCCCATGCGGCGGCGCTGAACATCCCCCCGGTGATCAGCCCGTCGGCGATCGCCAGAACCTGTGCGTGCCATGGCTCGGCGAAGACCGGCGTGCCTGCCCGAGCTTCGCGCGGATGGAGGGCCTCCTCAGGCCGGTTCAAGGTAGCTCTCCCAGAGGTCGATGAAGACGGTGTCGGGCCGGCCCTTGGCTTCCGGCCACAGCTCGCCGGCGGCGAAGGCGACGGTATAGAGGTGATCGCCGGGCCCGTCGTCGCGCTCGTTCCTGTCGGGCAGGACGAAGCCGCCGCGATATAGGTGAATCCGGCCATCCCTGCCGCGGGCATATTGCGGCAGTCGGGTGTGGCCCACCGAGCCGTCCCTATGGGTCCGGACCTTCGCGCCGGCGGCGAATCTCGGCGGCGTGGAAACGGAACGGCGGAAGTCGGGAAACGTCTTCGCACTCCGCGCGACATCGGAGGGCGACATCGGCGGCGGCAGGCCGGGCATGCGGCGTTCCGACCTGCCGCTGACGATCTCTTCCACCGTGGCGGCACCGGAATGGACCGCCATGGCGGCGTAGGATTGCAGCCACTGGTCGTAGTAGGGGCGGCCAAGATAATCGGCTGGCTCGATCAGTTCACGGACCTGGCGGAACCAGTCGAGGCTCCACGGCTCGGGTCGAGTGAAGGCGCGGATGATAGCGAGGCTGCGCGCCTCCCAAGCGTGGTGAAACTGCTCCTCCGGCTCGTGCACGTCGACCGGGCCGTAGCCGACGCGGCCGCCGAGGTCGTGGATCCCGTCCATCAGGCGGTCGCCGATACGCGACGCGACAAGTCGCGCTCGGTGCCGATCATCGCGTTCCGGGTGACCAGGCGAGCGAGGCGCGCTTCGTCCCAGCCTTCGGTGCCGGCAGGGCGCTCGGGGATGACGATGTAGCGGAGCTCGGATGTGCTGTCCCAGACGCGGACCTCCAGCGAATCCGGCAGCGTCTCGCCAAACTCGGCGATGACGGCGCGCGGCTCGCGGACGGCGCGGGACCGGTAGGCCGCCGTCTTGTACCAGTTGGGCGGGATGCCGAGGATCGCTATCGGGTAGCAGGAGCAAAGCGTACAGACGACGAGGTTGTGAACCTTGTCGGTATTCGCAACGGCAACGAAATGGCCGCTGCCGGTGCCGGCATAGCCGAACTCGGCGGCAATCGCGCTCGCGGCATCTTCAAGGAGCCGGGCCCTGAAGGCCGGGTCGCTCCAGGCGCGGGCGACCACCGCCGCGCCGCGCTTCGGGCCGATCTCCTCGCGGTAGAAGTCGATCCAGGCGTCGACCGCGGCGGGGTCGAGCATTCCCTTTTCGACCAGCAGGCTTTCCAGGGCTTTCACCCGCAGCGCCGGCTCAGACGGCAGGTCGCTGTGCAATTCACGATGGATCGCGCTCACCCGGACATGGTCGTCACGCATCGCTGCCTCCTCGCTCTGCCCAGCATCCGCCGCGGCACCCGACCCGGTCAATCCGCCCTTTCCGGTTGACCGGAAAGCACGATTCTGGTGATGGTCCGGCACCTTACGGGGCGCTTCCGGCGCTCCCGCCTCAACCTCGTCGCGCCCCGCAGAAAGAATCAATGGCCGCCGACCGTTACCAACCGCGCGAAGCCGAACCGCGCTGGCAGGCCGCCTGGGCCGAAAAGCAGATATTCGAGACCAGAAACGACGATCCGCGCCCGAAATACTACGTGCTCGAGATGTTCCCCTATCCCTCGGGGCGCATCCATATGGGGCATGTGCGCAACTACACGATGGGCGATGTGGTTGCGCGCTACATGCGGGCAAAGGGCTACAACGTCCTCCACCCGATGGGCTGGGACGCGTTCGGTCTGCCGGCGGAAAACGCGGCGATGCAGAACCGCATCCAGCCGCGGACCTGGACCTACGACAATATCGCGGCGATGCGAGCCCAGCTGAAGACGATGGGCCTGTCGATCGACTGGAGTCGCGAATTCGCGACCTGCGACCTCGACTATTACTGGCGGCAGCAGAAGCTCTTCCTCGACATGCTCAAGGCCGGGCTCGCCTACCGGAAGAGCTCCAAGGTCAACTGGGACCCCGTCGACCAGACGGTGCTCGCCAACGAGCAGGTCATCGACGGCCGCGGCTGGCGCTCCGGCGCCGTGGTCGAGCAGCGCGAACTGACCCAATGGTTCTTCCGGATCACCGCCTATAGCGAGGAATTGCTGGCGGCGCTCGATACGCTCGACCGCTGGCCGGAAAAGGTCCGGCTGATGCAGCGCAACTGGATCGGCAAGTCGGAGGGCATGCGCGTCCGCTTCGCCATCGCCGACGAGCCGCCGGGAGTCGATCAGGCGATCGAAGTCTTCACGACGCGGCCGGACACGCTTTTCGGCGCGAGCTTCCTTGCGATCTCGCCGGACCATCCGCTCGCGGGCGGGCTTGCCGCCGACAATCGCGGGCTTGCCGACTTCATCGCCGAGTGCCACCGGACCGGGACCAGTGCCGAGGCGATCGAGACGGCGGAAAAGAAGGGTTTCGACACCGGGCTGAGGGTGGTCCACCCGTTCCGGAAAGACGTCGCCCTGCCGGTCTATGTCGCGAACTTCGTGCTCATGGAATACGGCACCGGCGCGATCTTCGGCTGCCCGGCGCACGATCAGCGCGACTATGAGTTCGCCAGGAAATACGACCTGCCGATCATCCCGGTGGTGGCGCCGCTCGATGTCTTCGACAAGGACGAGGAACTCGTCGCATGGCTCGAGCAGTTCGCGGCCGGAAACGAGGCCTATGTTGACGACGGGCGAATCATCAATTCGGAATTCCTCGACGGGCTGACGGTCGCCGAGGCGAAGGAGGCGGTCGCGCAAAGGCTTGAGGCGGCATCGCTTTGCGGCGCCCCCCAAGGCAGGCGCCAGGTCAATTACCGGCTCCGGGACTGGGGCATTTCGCGGCAGCGCTACTGGGGCTGCCCGATCCCGGTGATCCATTGCCCGACGCACGGCGTCGTGCCGGTGCCGGACAGGGACCTGCCGGTGAAGCTGCCGGATGACGTGAGCTTCGACCGTCCGGGCAATCCGCTTGACCACCACCCGACGTGGAAGCACGTCGCCTGCCCGATCTGCGGCGCGGCATCGCTCCGCGAGACCGACACGATGGACACGTTCGTCGATTCGTCGTGGTACTTCGCGCGCTTCACCGCGCCCGACGCGGCGACGCCGACGGTGAAAGAGGTCGCCGACCGCTGGCTGCCGGTCGACCAGTATATCGGCGGCATCGAGCACGCGATCCTGCACCTTCTCTATTCGCGCTTCTTCGCGCGGGCGATGTCGGTGACCGGTCATCTCAGCGTCGCCGAGCCGTTTTCCGGCCTGTTCACGCAAGGGATGGTGGTTCACGAGACCTACCGCCGGGCGGACGGTTCGTGGGCGAGCCCCGCCGAGGTGACGATTGCGGATGACGGCGGAAAGCGGGTTGCGACCGAGAAGGCGACCGGCGATCCGGTCGAGATCGGTGCGATCGAGAAGATGTCCAAGTCGAAGCGGAACACTGTCGATCCGACCGACATCATCGATACCTACGGCGCCGACACCGCGCGCTGGTTCATGCTGTCCGACTCGCCGCCGGAGCGCGACGTGATCTGGACCGAGGAGGGGGTCGCCGGCGCCCACCGTTTCGTCCAGCGGGTCTGGCGCATGGTTGCCGACGCGGCGGAGATGGGCCTGAAGCTCGGCCGCGCGGGCGAGAGCCTGCCCAACGCCTTCAGCCCCGACGCGATGGCGCTCCGCAAGGCGGCGCACCGCGCTTTGGCGGCGGTCGAGGACAACATCAGGGCGCTCCGCTTCAACGTGGCGGTGGCACGGATCTACGAACTGACCAATGCGATCGGCGCGGCGCTCGCCCTGCTCGACAAGCAGCGGAACGACGGGCTCGACCATTCGCTCGGCGCGGCCCTCCGCGAAGCCCTGGAACTGCTCATCGAAATGATGGCGCCGATGATGCCCCACCTTGCCGAAGAGTGCTTTGCCGCCCTCGGCCACAAGGAACTGGTGGCAACCCGGCCGTGGCCGCAAATCGAACGCTCGCTTCTTGTCGAGGACACGATTACTCTCCCGGTCCAGGTGAACGGGAAGAAGCGGGGCGAATTGACAATTCCCGCCGGCGCGTCGGAAGCTGATATCCAGAGCGCGGTACTCGGGCTCGATACGATACGCCGTGCCCTCGGCGGCAAGGCTCCCCGGAAGGTCGTGGTCGTTCCGAAGAGGATCGTCAATGTCGTCCTTTGATCGCAAAGGCGGGACGCCGTTTCGAGGCTGGCGCGCCGGATTCCTCGGGGCGCTTCTCTCCGCCGCGATGCTTGCCGGTTGCACGGTGCAGCCGGTCTACGGCCCGAAAATGGGCGGCGGGGCGGTCAGCTCGGCGCTGAAGGCAATCTCGATCGATCCGGCCGACGGCCGCACGGCGCAGATCGTGCGCAACCGCCTGATCTCGGATTTCGGCGCGGGCGATGCCAACCCGATCTACAATCTGCACCTCAACGTCACCGTCAGCGAGTCCGCGCTCGGCATCGGTCTCGCCGGCGCGTCGCCGACCAATTCGGTGACGGTTGCGGTGAGCTACCGGCTGACGCGGGTCGGCACCAATGACATCATCCTGCGCGACAGCGAACGGGCATCGGCGTCCTACGAGCGGGTGAACCAGGCCTATACCAATGTCCGCGCCCAGCTCGACGCGGAGGAGCGCGCGGCGGAGACGGCGGCCGAGCAGGTCCGTCTCCGGATAGCCTCGGCGCTCGCCGCGCGCAGCTAGAGCCCGGTGCAGGTCAAGTCCGGCGAGGCCGACCGCTTCCTTGCCCGCCCCGACCCGGCGATACGGGTCGTCCTCATCTACGGCAGCGACGACGGGCTGGTCACCGAGCGGATGACCGCGTTCGTCGCGGCGGTGACCGGCGGCGATGCGCTCGGCCATGTCCGCCTCGAACCGTCGGCGCTCTCCGAGGACCCCGGACTTCTTTCCGACGAGGCGCATGCCATCCCGATGTTCGGCGGGCGCCGGGCCATCTCGATCCGCATGACCGGCAACTGGTCGATCATCCCGGCGCTGGAAGCGGTGCTCGACAACCCGCCGGCCGACTCCTGGGTGGTGATCGCGGCGGGCGACCTCCGCAAGACCTCGCCCCTCCGCAAGCTCGCCGAATCTGCGAAGGGCGCGGCGGCGGTGCCCTGCTATGTCGACAGCGACCGCGACCTCGACCGCCTGATCGACGAGGAATTGCGGGCCGCCGGCCTTGCCATCGAACCCGAGGCGCGCACGATCCTCCGCGGCCTCATCGGCGGCGACCGCATGCAGAGCCGCGGCGAACTGCAGAAGCTCGTGCTCTATGCCGCCGGCGGCGGCGAGATCGGAATCGACGCGGTGCGCGCGATCATCGGCGACGGCGCCGCGTTCGAGACGGACGAGGCGATCGACGCCGTGGCGCTCGGCGACGCAGCAACCTTCGCGCGGACCTACCGGCGCCTGGTCGCCGCCGATACGCGCGGGTTCGTCGTGGCGGGCGCGGCGATCCGCCACTTCAACTTCCTGCAGCGGGCCCGGGCTGCTTACGATACGGGCGCGCGGCCGGGGGAGATCGTGGCACGCGCCATGCCGCCGATCTTTTTCAAGCGCCGCGATTCGGTCGAGCGCCAGATCGGCCTGTGGCCGGCGGCGCGGATCGAGCGGGCGCTCGCCATCCTCGACGAAGCGATGCTGGAGAGCCGGCTGAAGGGAAACATCGCCGAGGACGTGGTCGGTCAGGCGCTTTTGATGATCACAGCGCTGGCTGCACCGTCGCGACGGAGTCCGGCCGCCGCGTAACCTCGTGACTGGCGAGGCGGGCAATCACGGGGACGTGGTCGGACGGACGTGCCCAGCCGCGCGCCGCGGCGACGATCTCGATCCCTTCGAGGCGATCGGCGAGGTGCGGCGTCACCCAGATATGATCGAGCCGGCGGCCCTTGTTGGCTTTCCGCCAGTCCGGGGCACGGTAGCTCCACCACGTGTAAAGCTTCTCCTCGGGCGGAACGAAACGGCGGAGCGCATCGACCCAGCCGCCGGCGGCGCGGATCCTTTCGAGGTTCTCGGTTTCGACCGGCGTGTGGCTGACGACCCTGAGGAGCTGCCTGTGCGACCAGACGTCGTTCACTTCGGGCGCGACGTTGAGGTCGCCGACGAGGATCGCCCGGCGGTCGGTCTCGGCGCCGGTCAGCCACAGGCGCATCTCTTCGAGGAAGGCGAGCTTGTGCGCGAACTTCGGGTTGACCGCCGGGTCGGGCTCGTCGCCGCCCGCCGGGACGTAGAAATTGTGCAGGAGAATGTCGCCGTCCCCGTCCGGAAGAATGACGGATGCGTGACGGGAATCGCCCTTGTTGCAGAAGCCGCGCGTCGCGGTGGCGGTGAACGGGCGCTTCGAGATGATCGCGACGCCGTGGTAGCCCTTCTGGCCGTTAACGAGAATGTGATCGTAGCCACGGCGGCGGAACATCGCGTAGGGGAAGAACTGCTCCGGCGTCTTGATCTCCTGCAGGCAAAGGACGTCCGGGCGGTGCCTGTCGAGAAAGCGTCCGACGAGTCGCGCGCGCAGGCGCAGCGAGTTGATGTTCCAGGTGGCGATGGTCACCGACATGCGGGGAATCCTAGCGATTCGGCCCCGCGAGGCAAAAGAAAAGCGCCCAGTCCCGGGGGAGACTGGGCGCTTCTGCGCTTCTGCAGCGCGGTACCTAGCTTGGAGGCCGGCACCGGCGAACCGTCCTCGGCGAGACGGGGGGCGCTACCGAAAAGGGACGATCCGCGCTGAGCATGATTTGGTGTCGCCACGCGCGGTTTCAAGACCTCGGGGCAACCAACCGCCGAGTCCCGTCAGGGGGTCGGCATGTTGTTGTACTTGATCCGGAAGAGGGCGGGGTCGGGCGGAACGCCGGTGGTCGTGTTGTAGACCGCGGTCGAGGTGTTCAGTCCCTGCGCATCGGTGACGATCCACTGGCGCAATTCGTAAGTCTTGGCGTCGAAGATCAGCGTCAGCTTGAACTGACCGAGGCCCGACTTCTGGACGATGACGACCGAGATGAGATCCGACTCGCGGCGGACCTGGTTGACCAGATTGTCGTTGGTGAGGTCGACATTGTTGGCGAGCAGATAACGGAGCGGCGTCTTCGACAGCGGATAGATTTCCTGCGTGTTGAGGCGGTTGTTGCGGATTGCGACGTTGCGCCCATCCGCGATCACCTCCTGCTTGACCGGCGGCGCGTAGGTGAAGCGAAGCTTGCCCGGGCGCGCGATATAGAAGGTGCCCTCCGACTGCTCGCCGCGCGGGCCGAACTGGATGAACTTCCCTTCCATCGTCGAGAAGGAATTGAAGTAGGCGCTGATCTTGGCCAGCGCCTGGGCGTCGGCCGGCGGAAAGCGCGACGGAGCGGCGGGTGCCGCCGGTGCGCTCGGCTTGGCGAAGAGCTTCTGAAAAAAGCCCGGCTTCGACGGGGCGACGACGGCCGGCGGTCGTGGCGCGGAGGCATCGCTGGCGAGGTCGGGCCGGAGCCGCGGCTTCGGCACCTTGTCGGTGACCTGGGCGGCGGCGGCAACGATGCTGAGCGCAAGCGCGGCGCAGGCTGCCGCCAGGCTCATCAGGGCATTGCTTCGCCGCATCGCGCTCCACGCTCCCCGGCTCCGGCGAATCGCCCTCGCGGATGCCGGAACGGTACCGGTTTACGGGCGGCGGGTAGCGGCGGTCTATGGCTAATTGACGGCGCGGCGTCGGGGGGACATGCCCCGCCGTCAGACGAAAATGGCCGGGACTTGCCCGGCCATCTCGGCGCAGTTCGCTGAGGTAGCGGCTACCGCATGGTTCCGTCCATGTTCTCGCCAACGAGGATCTCGCGCTTGCCGGCATGGTTGGCGGCGCCGACCACGCCTTCCTTCTCCATCTTCTCGATGATCGAGGCGGCGCGGTTGTAGCCGATCGACAGGCGGCGCTGGATGTAGCTGGTCGAGACCTTGCGGTCGCGGAGCACGATGGCGACGGCGCGGTCGTAGAGGTCGTTCGACTCGTCCTCGCCGGCATTGGCTTCCTCGAAGTTGGTCGCGTCGACCTCGTCCTCGTCGACCGTGATCGTGTGCAGGTATTCGGGCGCGCCCTGCGCCTTGAGATGCTGGACGATCGCCTCGACCTCGGTGTCGCTGACAAAGGGACCGTGGACGCGGCTTATGCGGCCGCCGCCCATCATGTAGAGCATGTCGCCCTGGCCGAGCAGCTGCTCAGCGCCCTGCTCGCCGAGGATGGTGCGCGAGTCGATCTTGGAAGTGACCTGGAAGGAGATGCGAGTGGGGAAGTTCGCCTTGATCGTACCGGTGATGACGTCGACCGAGGGACGCTGCGTCGCCATGACGACGTGGATGCCGGCGGCCCGCGCCATCTGCGCGAGGCGCTGGACGGTGCCCTCGATGTCCTTGCCGGCGACCATCATCAGGTCGGCCATCTCGTCGATGATGACGACGATATAGGGCATCGGGTCGAGCGACAGCTCTTCCTGCTCGTAGACCGCCTCGCCGGTGTCGGGGTCGAAGCCGGTCTGGACGGTGCGGGTGAGCGTCTCGCGCTTCTTCAGGGCCTGGGCGAGCCTGGCATTGTAGCCGTCGATGTTGCGCACGCCCAGCTTCGACATCTTGCGATAGCGGTCCTCCATCTCGCGGACCGTCCACTTCAGCGCCACCACCGCCTGCTTCGGGTCGGTTACCACCGGGGTAAGCAGATGCGGGATGCCGTCATAGGTCGACAGTTCCAGCATCTTCGGGTCGATCATGATCAGGCGGCACTCCTTCGGCGTCAGGCGGTAGAGGAGCGACAGGATCATGGTGTTGATCGACACCGACTTGCCCGAGCCGGTGGTACCGGCGACGAGCAGGTGCGGCATGCGGGCAAGGTCGGCGATGACCGGTTCGCCGCCGATCGTCTTGCCGAGACAGAGGCCCAGGCGACCCTTGCTCTTCTCGAAATCCTCGGAGGCGAGCAGCTCGCGCAGGTAAACCGTCTCGCGCTTGGCGTTGGGCAATTCGATGCCGATCGCGTTCTTGCCGGGAATGACCGCGACGCGGCAGGCGATGGCGCTCATCGAGCGGGCAATGTCGTCGGCGAGGCCGATGACGCGCGACGACTTGATGCCCGGAGCCGGCTCCAGTTCGTAAAGCGTCACGACCGGACCGGGGCGCACGTTGATGATCTCGCCGCGAACTCCGAAATCGTCGAGGACGCCTTCGAGGAGACGCGCATTCTGCTCGAGCGCGGCGGTGTTGACGGAATGCTTGCGCTCGCCCGGCTTCGGCTCGCTGAGCAGGGTGACCGGCGGCAGCTCGAACGGCTCCTCCTTCGGCGGCGGCGGGCGCCTGGCCGGCCGCGGGCGGGCGGCCGGCGGCGTCACCTGCCGGCGGCGGACCTGCGGCGCCGGGGCTTCCGCCAGATCGTCCTCGCCGATGAACAGATCGGCCTCGTCATGGGCATCGGGCACGCCACTCGCGCCGGCCATGTCGTCGTCGCCGTCCGCCGCTTCACCCATCGGCGCCAGGCGCGGCTCGCGTCGCGCGCCGTAATCGGTCAGGTCCTCGTCAGCCCGGCGGAAGGCCAGCCCGGCAAGCCGCACCGCCTTCCGGCCGAGGCCGAGACGCCGGATCGCGCCGGCCGTGCTGAAGGCGACGTGGGAAAGGACGCCGAGCGCCATGGTGAGGCGGCCGGGACGGTCGCTGTCGTCATCCCCCATTTCCTCGCCGCGCTCGCCGGGCGGGCCGTCGGAGGCGAGATCGTCCTCCTCGTATTCGTCGGCGTCGGCCTCGAAGTCGAACTCATGCTCGGCGATCGCGGTGCGCGGCGAAGGTTTCACCTTCGGCGCGCGTTCGGCAACCTCCACCATTCGCCGGCGGAAAAGCGACAGGCCGGCGCCCTTGAGGGTGAAGAGAACCGCAGCGGCGGCAAAGACGATGCCGAGGATGGCGTTGGTCACGCCGGCAGGGCTCGCACCAAAGAAGGCCGGGACCTTGAGGAGGAGGTCGCCGGTTACGCCGCCGATGCCGGAGGGAAGCGGCCACGTCCCGAAGACCGGCAGGGTGGCGAGCGCCAGCGCGGCGACCAGCGCGCCCGCCACCCAGCTCAGCGCCGTGCGCCACGAGAAGCGGCTCGGCTCGCCGAAGACGAGCCGCCAGGCCCAGACGACCGGCGGCAGGAGAAGCACTATCCCGGCGAGGCCGAGGAACTGCATGACAAGGTCGGCAACAATCGCGCCGGGAACGCCGAGAACGTTCCGCGCATCGTGGTCGGTGGCGTGGCTGAGACTCGGGTCGTCGACCGTCCATGTGGCAAGGCTCGCCGCGATGGCCCCGGCCAGCGCCAGCAGGGCGAGACCGAGGATCGCCGACAGGTTCCGCCGGACGAGCCGCTTCAGGGTGTCGGAAGGAAGGGAAAGGGGGACCGAGCGGGTCGAACGCATGCACTTGCCTCGCCGATTTGAGCCGCCGGCGACGGCCGGCAACCACGCTTTTTTCGCGGGCAGGGGAAAGGAATCGCCGCGGGCATAGCCCGGGGCGCGATCCAATCCGGCAGGAAAAAGGGGCCCTCTCCGGCCGGTCCGGTCCGCCGCTCGCTGCGGCTCCGACCCTAGTCCGGCTTTGGTAAAGCCGGCATTAACCAACGGAACGGGCAAGAGAAAACCCGGCCGGCTCTTGGCCGGCCGGGTCTGGCATCGCGGTCGAAGCTTGCTTAGGGAACGACTTCGCCGTGGAGGTTGATGTCGAGACCTTCGACCTCGGTCTCGCGGGTGACCCGGAGGCCGACGATCACGTCGACGATCTTCAGGATGATGTAGGTGACCGCGCCCGACCAGACGATCGTGGCAAGCGTGCCCATGAGCTGCGTCCAGACCTGGCCCGGATTGCCGTCGATGAGGCCGGAATGGCCCTCGCCGCCGACCGCCGCGACCGCAAAGACGCCGGTCAGGATAGCGCCGACGAAGCCGCCGACACCGTGGACGCCGAAGGCATCGAGCGAGTCGTCGTAGCCGAGCTTGGCCTTCAGCCACATTACCGCCCAGGCGCAGATGATGCCGGCGGCGATGCCGATGACCAGGCCGCCCGTCGGGTCGACCCAGCCCGAGGCCGGGGTGATCGCGACGAGGCCCGCGACGGCGCCCGAGATGATGCCGAGGATGCTCGGCTTGCCGCGGGCGATCCACTCGACGAACATCCAGGCGAGCGCCGCAGCCGCCGTGGCGATCTGGGTGACCGCCATCGCCATGCCGGCCCGTCCGTCGGCCGCCACTTCCGAGCCGGCGTTGAAGCCGAACCAGCCGACCCACAGAAGCGAGGCACCGATGACCGAGAGAACCAGGTTATGCGGCGCGAAGTTGTCGTGGCCGGCGCCGAGGCGCTTGCCGAGGACGAGGGCGCAGACGAGACCGGCAACGCCGGCATTGATGTGCACGACGGTGCCGCCGGCAAAGTCGAGGACGCCGAGAGTGCCGAGGAAACCGCCGCCCCAGACCCAGTGGGCGATCGGGCTGTAGACGAAGATCGACCAGAGTCCCATGAACCAGCAAAGCGCCGAGAACTTCATGCGATCGGCGAAAGCCCCGGCGATGAGCGCCGGCGTGATGATCGCAAAGGTCATCTGGAACATCATGAAGACCGATTCGGGGATGGTGTAGGAGACCGCCCCGACGTCCATGCCGGCAAGGAAGAAGCGCGACAGGCCACCGATATAGCCGTTGAGCGAGCCGCCATTGGTGAAGGCCAGCGAGTAGCCGACGACCATCCAGATAACCGTCACCAGGCAGGTGATGGCGAAGCTCTGCATGACGGTGGCGAGCACGTTCTTCTTGCGGACCATGCCGCCGTAGAAGAGCGCGAGGCCGGGGATCGTCATGAGAAGGACCAGCGCGGTCGAGGTCAGCATCCAGGCGGTGTCGCCATGGTCGATCGCCGGCGGTGCCGCCGGCGCGGCCGGGGCTGCGGGCGCGGCGGCTGTGGCGGCCGGGCTATCCTCGGCGAGCGCGGGAAGGACCGTCGCGAGGAGGGCGCCGGCGCCGTAGTAGAACGTGGTGGCCTGTTTCAAGATCCGGTTATTCATCGAACTGCTCCCTGACGGATCGATTGCGATCGCCGCACGGGCACTGCTGCTCGATCCGCGGCGGTGGGGGGACTCGCTCTTCATGCTGGTGGCGCTAAAGGGCATCGGCGTCGGTCTCGCCGGTGCGGATGCGCACGGCGTGGTCGATGGCAAAGACGAAGATCTTGCCGTCGCCGATCTGGCCGGTCTTGGCGGCGCTTGAAATCGCCTCCACGACCTTGTCGACCTGCTCGGAACCGACCGCTACCTCGATCTTGAGCTTCGGCAGGAAGCTCACGGCATATTCGGTGCCGCGGTAGATCTCGGTGTGACCCTTCTGACGGCCGTAGCCTTTGACTTCCGTGACGGTGAGGCCCTGGACCCCGACCGCCGTGAGGGCATCGCGCACCTCGTCGAGTTTGAACGGCTTGATGATGGCCATTACGATTTTCATGGCATTTTTCCCGTGTCGTTCCGCCGCCTTCCGGGAGGGAAAGGCGCACGGAGCCCGCGTGAGGGGTGAATGCCGGAGGTGGCCCCCCGACCTTGACCGCCGAGCAGGAATCAAGGTCTGTGCCAGAGTCATGGCACTGTGTTAAATTACTGATTTCGCTTATGATTTTACGTTGAGATCGAATACTGCCGGAAATGGCCCGGCATGGATGCCCAATTCGTAGGCAAGAATCCCGTTTTGCCCAACCAATAAGCGTCGACGATCAGGAAAGAGGCAAAGCCGGATTTACGCCGGCCGGATTCGGATCAGTCCTTCCTGGGCGACGGAAGCGATCAGGCGACCGTCGCGGCTGAAGAGGCTGCCCCGGGTGAAGCCGCGGGCGCCCGACGCCGACGGGCTGTCCTCGGTGTAGAGGAGCCACTCGTCGGCGCGGGAGGGGCGATGGAACCACATGGCATGGTCGAGGCTCGCGGCCTGCAGGTCGTGGTCAAAGATCATCCGGCCATGGGCGAAGAGGGCGGTGTCGAGGAGCGTGAGGTCGGAGGCATAGGCGAGAACGCAGCGGTGGATATCGGGATCGTCGGGAAGGCGGCCGGTGGCGCGGACCCATACGGTCTGGCTCGGCGCGAGCTTGTCGCGGCTGAGGAAATGGCGCAGGTCGACCGGGCGCAGTTCGATCGGACGCTCCCGCTCCCAGTAGCGGCGCACGTTCGGCGGCGCCTGTTCGAGGTAGGCCGCCTTCACTTCGGTCTCGCTCGGGAGATCCTCGGGCGGCGGAACGTCGGGCATCGTCACCTGGTGGTCGAGACCGGTCTCGTCCACCTGGAAACTCGCCGACATGGAGAAGATGGCCTGGCCGTGCTGGATGGCGACGACGCGGCGGGTGCTGAAGCTGTGGCCGTCGCGGATGCGGTCGACCTCGTAGATGATCGGCACTTCGGGGTCGCCGGGCCGCATGAAATAGCCGTGCAGCGAATGCGCGCCGCGCCCCTTCACGGTGCGCGCGGCGGCAACCAAAGCCTGGCCAATCACCTGTCCGCCGAAGATGCGCTGCCAGCCGACCTGCGGGCTGCGGCCGCGGAAGAGGTTCTCCTCGAGCGGTTCGAGGTCGAGGATGGCAAGCAGGGTTTCGACGGCCTGGGACATTGGCTGCGGTTCCGGTGCGGCGCGGTGATATCATGGTGCCGTCGCAACGGGCAGGCGTGGTGATGAACGGACAGGCTTCGGATCGGGCGGACATCGTCGTTGCCGGCGGCGGCCAGGTCGGGCTGGTGCTGGGACTGGCGCTCCGCCGCGGCGCACCAAACCTCTCGCTGGCCGTCGTCGATGCGGCGCCAGTGGCGGCGGCGGACAACCGCGCTTCGGCGATCGCCGCGGCCGGGCGGCGGATGCTCGAAGCGCTCGGCGTCTGGGACGCGGTCGCCGGGGAAGCGCAACCGATCGCCGAAATGATCGTCACCGATTCCCGCACGCGGGACGTGGCTCGGCCGGTGTTCCTGACCTTCGACGGAAAAGCCCAGGATGGCGGCCCGTTCGCGCATATGGTGCCGAACGCGGCGCTGACCGCGGCGCTCGCCGCCGCGCTCCGCGCCAGCGGCGGTACGATCGTCGCGCCGGCGGGCGTCCGCGACTTCGAGGTGCGCGAGGATCGGGTTACCGTCCGGCTCGACCGCGGGACCATCGACGCACGGCTCCTGGTCGCGGCGGACGGAGTCCGTTCGCGGCTCCGCGACCTCGCGGGGATCAGGACGGTGGCCGTCGACTATGGCCAGGCCGGGATCGTCGTCACGGTCGAGCACGAGCGGCCGCATGGCGGGCGCGCCGAGGAGCATTTCCTGCCGGCAGGCCCGTTTGCCATCCTGCCGCTCCGGGGCAATCGCGCCTCCCTGGTCTGGACCGAGGCGAGGGCCAACGCGGAGCGTCTTGTGGCGGCGGATGCGCCCACTTTCCAGCGGGCGCTCGAGCGCCGCTTCGGCCATCGGCTCGGCAAGGTCACGCCGGTCGGGCCGGCGCGCGCCTTTCCGCTCGGGCTCACACTGGCCCGTTCCTTCGTCAAACCGCGCTTCGCGCTGGTCGGCGACGCCGCGCACGGGATCCACCCGATCGCCGGGCAGGGACTCAACCTCGGCTACCGCGATGCGGCGGCGCTCGCCGAGACGATCGTCGATGCCGACCGTCTCGGGCTCGATATCGGCGCGCTTTCAGTCCTCGAACGCTACGAACGCTGGCGGAGGTTCGACACGGTGGAAATGGGCCTCGTGACGGACGGGCTCAACCGGCTCTTCTCCAACGACAATCCGCTCGTCCGGCTCGTGCGCGACGTGGGGCTCGGCATCGTCGACCGCCTGCCCGGACTGAAACGCCTGTTCATGCGCGAGGCTGCGGGCGAGGGGGGCGACCTGCCGCGGCTGCTGAGAGGCGAGGCGATCTGATCAGCGGCCGGGGCTTGCCGGCGCGCGGCACACCGCGGTTCGTCGAGACCGGTTCACGCAAACGACCGAAACCATCGCGCCGAGATTGCCGGTTCAGCCGTCGAGCGGCCGGGCCTCCTCGGGCAGCATGATCGGGATGCCGTCCCGGATCGGGTAGGCGAGCTTGGCGGCGCGGCTGATCAGTTCCTGACGCTCGGCATCGTATTCGAGCGTCGTCTTGGTCACCGGGCAGACCAGGATCTCGAGAAGGCGCGGATCGATCCGCCCGGCCGGAGGAGGCGTCTCGCTCATGGCTATTGCAGCGAACGGCCGGCGCCCGGCTCGCGGGCGAGCGACATTTCGGTGAGCGCGACCAGTGTCTCGGCGCGCGAGCGCAGGCTCGGCGCTTCGAGGAGCGCCTGCTTCTCGGCCGGCCCGAACGGCGCCATCATCGCAAGCGCATTGACCAGCGTCTCGTTCGAGGCGCGGCCGACGCTCTCCCAGTCGGCGTCGAGGTTGTGTGCCTCCAGGTAGTCGCGGAAAGTCCTGATCACGGCCGAGCGGTCGATCGTCTCCCCTTCGGCCTCGGCGAAATCGCCGGCGAAGGAGGCGGCGCTGACGCGGCACTGGCGGAACAGCGTGCCGTGGTCGACCTCTTCCAGAATCGCGAAACGGGCGATCCCGGTGAGGGTGACCAGATAGCGGCCGTCGCCGCTCTCGGCGAGGCTGGTGATGCGTCCGGCACAGCCGATGCGGCAGAGCTTCGGGCCGAAGGCCGAGGGCGCCAGCTTCTCGTCCGGCTGGACCATGCCGACGACGCGGTCGGCCGCGATCGCGCGGTCGATCATCTGGACATAGCGCGGCTCGAATATGTTGAGCGGCATTTCCGACCGCGGCAGGAGAAGGGCGCCCGCCAGCGGAAATACCGGGATGACTTCCGGAAGCGCTTCCGGAGACTCGTAGACGCGATTGCCTGCCTTCACGCTAAAGCCTCAAGAGAACAGGACGGATGAGAGCTTCCGCCGTCCGTAGAGCGTCGCCGCATCCATCGGGCCCCAGGCTTCGAAGAACTGCACCAGCTGCTTGCGGGCCTTGTCATCCTCCCAACTACGGTTCTTGCGCAGGATTTCAAGGAGGCGGTCGGCGGCCGCCTCGCGCTCGCCCTTCTGGTTGAGGAGCAGGGCGAGGTCAAAACGCGCCTGGAAGTCGTCGGGGTTGGCGGCGACGCGCGCTTCCAGCTCGCCGGTGTCGCCGAGCGCCTCGGTCTGGCGGGCAAGTTCGAGCTTGGCCCGGACCGCCGCGACCCGCGGGTCGCCGGCGGCGGAAGCCGGGAGGACGGCGAGCGTCTGGGCGGCGTTCTCCACATCGCCCCCTGCAAGGATGGCGCTGGCAAGGCCGACTACGCCTGCAATCGACTGCGGCTCGGCCTGAACGACGTCGGCGAAGATCTCGGCCGCCCCGGCATTATCGCCGGCAGCCAGCAGCTTCTCGCCCTCCGCGACAAGCCGCTCGGTATCCGAGGGACCCTTCGGACCGACGACGCGGTCGATGAAGGCCTTGACCTGACTCTCGGGCAGCGCGCCGATGAAGCCGTCGACCGGCTGGCCGTTGACGAAGGCGATGACGGCCGGGATCGACTGGATGCCAAGCTGGCCGGCGATCGCGGGGTGGTCGTCGATGTTCATCTTGACCAGCTTCACCGCGCCCTTGGCCGCGACGACCGCCTTCTCGATGATCGGCGACAGCGTGCGGCACGGACCGCACCACGGCGCCCAGAAATCGACCAGGACAGGCTGCTTCCGCGAGGACTCGATCACGTCCTTGGCGAAGGCCTGGGTGGTCGTATCGATGACGAGGGCGCCGTTCTGCGCCGGCGCCGTATTTGCCGCCGGCGCGAGGCCGGACATCGGGGTGCTCATCCGTAGAACCTACCAAATCAGGGCCGCGCTGCGGCCGCCATTCTGCGTACAAATGGAGCTTTCTGGCGCCTTTTACAATTCCGGCGCGGGGGCGTCATCGTCGAGCGGGACGATGCGCGGCTCGTGGCCGGTCGCGCGGATGAAGGCGAGGAGCCCCGCCGAAGCGATCGACGTCGTGGCTGTGTTGACCAGGGGGTGGCAGTTGACGATTTCCTCCTGCATCAGCGCCGCGTCGAGCACGACCTGGACGCGCGGCGGCACGTCGTTGATGAGGCCGAAGGCGGTGACCGCGCCGGGAGCGACGCCGAGCAGCTCCTGGAGGAGTTCGGGTTTGCCGAACGAAAGCCGCCCGGAGGCGCCGATCCGGTGGTGCAGGTGTTTCAGGTCGATATGGGCGTCCTCGCCGGCGACGAGGAGGAAGACCTGGTCCTTCTTGTCCTTGAGGAAGAGGTTCTTGGTGTGGCCGCCGGGAATCTCGCCGCGGAGCGCCTGCGATTGGCCGACGGTGAAGAGCGGCGGATGCGAGACGGTCGTCACCGCGATGCCGAGGCCGTCGAGGAACCGCATCAGGTCTTCCTGCGTGGCCGGCATGGCTGGGGCGTCCCGCTTTCCTGGTTGCTCGGCCGGGAGGATTAGCCGGAGGATCGGCCCGTCTCAAGCGATGGCAGGACGAGTTGCTTTTCCCAACCCGGGGAGGATATAAGCCGGCTCGGTCGTTCCGCGGCCAGTGAGCGGGTGTAGCTCAGGGGTAGAGCACAACCTTGCCAAGGTTGGGGTCGAGGGTTCGAATCCCTTCGCCCGCTCCAAATTCACCCTATTTATCAAGCAGTTAGTCAGAGAAGGTCCCGCGGCGCCGGCGCGCGGCAGTCCCGGCCTCCGCGGCCGCTGCCGCCGGTCCCACGGGTGCGTTTCTGACTGTCACGCGACCGCCCCCGCGCGGGAGCACCGCCCCATGTCAGGCGGTTTCAACCGGAACCGAACGGCGCGTCGCGACAAGCACGCCGCTTGCGGCGATGAGCAGCGCGCCGACGAAGGTCATCGCGGTCGGCCGCTCGTGGAAGAAGAAGAAGCCGAAAATGCCGGCCCAGAGAATGCTCGTATATTCGATCGGCGCGAGCCGGGTCGCGGCGGTGCGGGCCCAGGCCCAGACGACCAAGAACTGGGCCACCACACCGCTGAGGCCGATGACGACAAACGCTCCGACCAGCTCCCGCGGCGGAAGCTGCGGGTCGATTGCCGCGAGCGGCAGGACAAGCAGGGCGCCGAACAAATTCTGCCCGAAGACGGTGAACTCGACCGTGTCGCGGCTCGACCGCAGGCGCGCGAGGATCATGGTGAAGGCGTAGCTCGCCCCGGACAGAACGGCGGCAAGCGAGCCGAGCAGGAACTCCGTGTTCCAGGTCATCACCAGCCGGTCGAGGAGCGTGACGACGATGCCCACGAAGCCGACGGCGATTGCCAGCACCGCCCGCCGGCCGATCGGTTCCGCCAGAAAGAGCCGGCCAAAGACCGCCATGAAGATCGGCGCCGAATAGGTGAGCACCACCGCATTGGCGAGCGGCAGGATCGAGACCGCATAGGTGAAGGCGGTGAGCGATACCGTCGAGATGGCGGCCCGGACGACGCTGACAGCCAGAGGCCCGGATCCAGGCCAGGGCTGACGCGATCTGAGAAAAATGAGCGCCGCAAAGACGCTTCCGAACATGAAGCGGAAGAACGCGACCTGGACGGTCGGCATCGCCAGGGACACGCCCTTCAGCGAGGCGTCGAGAATCGCATAGGCGAAGACGCCAAGGACGGCGACGGCGACGGGCGCGGCCGAGTGATCGTTGCGGATGGGCGCGATGTTGCTCATGAAACGGCGGGACGAGGGGATCGAAGCCAGCAGCCAGCGCGCGATCTGTGAGCGAACCGCCGCGACGGTCCTTTCTGCATCGGGAACGAAGGCGCGTTCAAGGGAGGGACCGCAGCGATCGGCGCACCGCGGACGCCGCCCGGCGGATAGCGCGCGCCGATTGCCGGCCCGGACCATCGCCGCGGTTCAGGCGACCCCCGCTCAGGCGGCGTCCAGCCGTTCGTGCATCCAGCCCTGGCGGGTCAGGCGATAGGCGGTCTCGGCGCGCGGCATGAAACCGCTTCCGAGGGCATGGGCCACGACGGTGACGCCCAACCGCCCCGGCTCCACTCTCACGAGATTGAAGGAATTGCCGTCGCCCAGCCGGGTGCGGCTCGACAGGGCGGTGCCGGCGTAGACCGCGACCAGTTCCGCTCCCGGCGACGTCTCGGCATCGACCCGTCCGCTGGTTGCGCGGTGATGATGCCCGGAGAGAACGAGCCGGACACCGGCCGCGGCCATTGCCGCAAGCGCGAGGCTGGCACGTCCGGCGAGGTCGAATCGCTGGCCCTCTCCGGGCAGGCCGACGGGATGATGGGTAACGACGATGCGGAAGCGGCGGTCCTCCGCGAGTGGCCCGAAGGCCTGCGCGATCTCGGCCATCTGCTCGGGCGAAACGCGGCCGTTCTTCTGCTTCAGGCGGCGGACCGTGTTGAGGCCGAGGACGGCGATCTCGTCGTCGGCAAAGAAGCCGCCCGCGTCGCCGCCGATATGGGCGCGGTATTTGGCGAACGGATCGATCAATCGCGAGAAGAGGTCGTATAGCGGGATGTCGTGATTGCCGGGCACGACCATGAACGGCGCCGGCAGCCGGCCGAGGAAGGCCTTCGCCTTCAGGAATTCGGCGGTGCGGGCACGCTGGGTGAGGTCGCCGCTGACCACGATCAGGTCGGGCCGGTGCGCCGTGAGGGCGGCAAGCAGGGCTTCGGCGACGTCATCCTGCTGGGTGCCGAAATGCAGATCCGAAACGTGCGCGAGAAGGCGCACCGGTCACCGCCGCGGAACGAGGACGGTGAGCGCCCCTGGCCGCGAGCGGTATTCCAGCGGCGTCGAGAGCATCAACGCCTCGCCGTCAAGTGCGACCGGCAGGCGGCTCGTGCGGGCGCGGATGCGGAAGCTCTCGACCTCCATCAGGTCGAAGTCGCGCCGGCGCTGCGCGGCGCCAAGTCCGGCGCGGAGCGCGAACCATATGAAGGCAAGAGCGCTGCGGGCGCGGGCGACGTAGACGAAGAGCCTGCCGGAATCGACCTGCTTCCGGCCGAGCGACAGGAAGTTCATGTCGTAGGCGTTGTTGCCGACGAAGAGGCAGGGCGTGCGGCGCTCGACGACTTCGGCGCCGGCATTGATGCGCAGCCGACGGCGGGGAAAACGGACCAGCCCCCGGAGGAGGGCGAGCAGCATTGCGGCAGGCTTCCGCATGCCATTTGCCTGGCGGCGTTCACGGTCGGCCACCAGGAACGGGTAGATGCCGATCGAGGAATTGTTGATGAAGACCTCGCCATTGACCTCACCGACGTCGACAGGCTGCGCTTCGCCGTCGACGATGAGGCGAATCGCCTGCGCGAGATCGAGCGGAACCCCGAGGTCGCGGGCGAAATGATTGCGCGTGCCGAGCGGCAGGATCGCCAGTGGAAACTTCGTGCCGGCGAGCGTCGCGGCGGCGGTGCGGAGCGTGCCGTCGCCGCCGCCCACCGCGAGCACGTCCGCCTCGCCGGAAGCGATGCGGGCGACCGCGTCCTTGATCGCGGCCTCGATGCTCCCCGACGGGATGACGACATCGGCGGCGATGCCGGCTTCGGCAAAGGCCTTTTCGAGGTCGGCCTTGAGCCTTCCGGCCAATGCGGATGCCGTGCCGCCGGCAGGGTTGACGACTGCAATGACCCGGCGCCGCGGATCCGACTTCGCCGCCGGCCGATTGGCTTCCACCAGCGCGAGCAAAGCGATACCCCCTGACTTGGTGAACGGGCAGGTCGCCCGCCGGACAATGCGCCGGCGGGCGGATTCGTTCCGCCGGGCCCGCCTCAGGCCATGCCGGCGCGCGTCTCGCCGAGAAGCGCCGCGGCGAGCAGTTCGCGGGTATAGGGCTCGCGCGGATCGGTGAAAATCGCCTCGGTCGGCGCCGCTTCGACGACGCGGCCCGACTGCATCACCAGCACGCGGTCGGCCATGGCGCGGACAATCGCCAGATCGTGGCTGATGAAGATGTAGGAGAGGCCGTGCTCCTCCTGCAAACGGCGGAGCAGTTCGACGATCTGCTTCTGCACGGAACGGTCGAGGGCGGAGGTCGGCTCGTCGAGGATGACGACCTTCGGGCGCAGGATGATGGCGCGGGCGATCGCGATCCGCTGGCGCTGCCCGCCCGAGAATTCGTGCGGATAGCGGTTGCGGACAGCCGGGTCGATCTGGACGTCGGCGAGCGCCTCGACCGCCCGGCGGTCGCGTTCGGCGGCCGAGAGCGAGGGCGCGTGGACGCGCAGTCCCTCGGTCACGATGTCGCCCACCGTCATGCGCGGCGAGAGCGAGCCGAACGGGTCCTGGAAGACGACCTGCAATTCGCGCCGGAGCGGCCTCATTTCGGCGGCGGAAAGGGCGCGGAGGTCGCGTCCCTCGAAACGGATGGTGCCCTCGCTGTCGAGAAGGCGGAGGAGGGCCCGGCCGAGGGTCGATTTCCCGGAGCCGGATTCGCCGACCACACCGATCGTCTCGCCGCGGCGGAGCGCAATGTCGACCTTGTCGAGCGCATGGAGGACGAAGGCCGGCCCTCCCAGGAGGCCGCCGCCGAGGTGGAAGGCGACGCTGATATGGTGTCCTTCGAGGAGCACCGGCGCTCCGGCGGGTGGCGGGCGCTTGCGGCCTTCCGGCTCGGCGGCGAGCAGCATCTGCGTATACGGGTGCTGTGGACTGGCGAAGATCCCGGCCGTCAGGCCGTGCTCGACCACCTCGCCGGCGCGCATGACGTAGACGCGGTGCGCCAGTTGCCGGACGAGGCGGAGGTTGTGCGTGATGAAGACAATCGCCATGCCGAGACGGCGCTGCAGGTCGGAGAGGAGCGCAACGATCTGGGCCTCGATGGTGACATCGAGCGCGGTGGTCGGCTCGTCGGCGATCAGCACTTCCGGGCCGTTGGCGAGCGCCATTGCGATCATGGCGCGCTGACGCTGGCCGCCGGAAAGCTGGTGCGGATAGGAGCGGAGTCTGCGCCCGGGGTCCCCGATGCCGACCAGCGACAGGAGTTCGAGGGCCCGGGCGCGCGCCTCGCGCCTGTCGAGGCGGCGGTGCGCCATGATCGGTTCGGCGATCTGGTCGCCGATCCGGTAGAGCGGGTCGAGCGAGGTCATCGGCTCCTGGAAGATCATCGCGATCTTCTCGCCGCGTATGCGGTTGAGGTCGCGGGCGGGGAGGCCGAGGATTTCGCGACCGCGGTAGCGGACCGAACCGGCGGCGCGGCCGTTCTTGGCGAGGAGGCCCATCGCCGCCATCATCGCCTGGCTCTTGCCGGAGCCGGACTCGCCGACGATGGCAACCGTCTCGCCCTCGCCGACGGCGACCGAAATGCCGCGCACTGCCTCGACCGGCCCGTCGGGTGTCGCGAAGGAGACCGCGAGGTTGTCGAAAGCCAGGATCGGCTGCGCAGGATTGCCGGTCTGGCGGAGTTCGGTCACGTCAGCGGTCCTTCGGATCGAGCGCATCGCGCAGGCCATCGCCGAGGAAGTTGAGGGCGAACAGCGTCGTCGTCAGGAAGAGCGAGGGGAAAATCAGCAGCCAGTTGGCCGAAGGGATGTTCTTGGCGCCCTGCGCGATGAGAACGCCCCAGCTGGTCATCGGCTCCTGCACGCCGAGGCCAAGATAGGACAGGAAGCTCTCCAGGATGATCACCTGCGGCACGAGCAGGGTCATGTAGATGACGACGGTGCCGAGCGTATTGGGGACGACATGGCGCCAGAGGATGCCGGCATTGGTGACACCGAGAGCCCGGGCGGCCTCGACATATTCCTGGCGCTTGATCGACAGCGTCTGGCCGCGGACGATGCGCGCCATGTCGAGCCAGAGGACCGCCCCGACGGCGAGGAACATCAGGACGAAATCGCGGCCGAAGAAGACGACAAGAACGATGACGAGGAAGATGAAGGGCAGCGAATAGAGAACATCGACGATGCGCATCATCACCTCGTCGGTGCGCCCGCCGACGAAGCCGGAAATCGCCCCGTAGAGGACGCCGATGA
>Ga0070741_10002787_pt1 | contig 45480 bp, 43 predicted proteins | sample Coa_R1_4_FD_66440 | JGI IMG/M metagenome (GOLD analysis project Ga0070741, IMG submission 66440) | Surface soil microbial communities from Centralia Pennsylvania, which are recovering from an underground coalmine fire - Coalmine... | ecosystem: Environmental > Terrestrial > Soil > Unclassified ... | reverse complement strand
GTGATCTCGATCTCGGTATCGCTGGTCGCCGCCTTTATCCCGCTTCTGCTGATGGGCGGCATCGTCGGCCGCGTGTTCCGCGAATTCTCGGTGACGCTCGTCTTCGCCATCGCGGTGTCGACGGCGGTATCGCTGTCGGTGACGCCGATGATCTGCGCCTATTTCGTGCGCCGGCCGCCGAGCCCGGACGCCACCTGGCTCGACCGCGCGGTGGAACGGGTGGTGTCGCACGTGGTGCGGTTCTACGACCGCACGCTGACGATCGTGCTGGAGCACCGCGGCCTGACGCTCATGGTCTTCGTCGCCACCATCGCGCTGACCGTCGGGCTCTATATCCGCACCCCCAAGGGCTATTTCCCGCAGGACGACACCGGCCTGATCTTCGGCGCCACCGAAGCCTCGCCCGACATCTCCTTCGACGCCATGAAGGCGCTGCAGCTCAAGGCCATGGACGTGGTGCTCGCCGATCCGGCGGTGAAGGGGCTCGGCTCCTCGGTCGGCGCCTCGTTCTTCAACGCCTCGGTCAACCACGGCCGCATGTTCATCAGCCTCAAGCCGCTGCGCGAGCGCGGCGGGGTGACGACGCAGACCATCGTCGCGCGGCTGCGCGCGCAGCTCAACCAGATCCCGGGCATTCGCGTCTTCATGGTGCCGGCGCAGGACCTTCGCGTCGGCGGCCGCCAGAGCAGCGCGCAGTATCAGTTCACGTTGTGGAGCCAGGACATCGACGCGTTGCAGGCGACCGTGCCGCGCGTGCTGGAGCGCGTGAAGCAGATCCCCGGCATCGTCGACGTCACCACCGACCGCGACCAGGGCGGGCTGCAGGCCAATGTGGCGATCGACCGCGCCGCCGCCGCGCGGTTCGGCGTGCGCATCCAGGACATCGACAGCGCCCTCAACGACGCCTTCTCGCAGCGGCAGATTTCGACCATCTACGGCCCGCGCAACCAGTACCACGTGGTCATGGAGGTCGCTCAGAAGCACGCACGCGACCCGAACGATCTCAGCCAGATTTATGTCGCCGGCCGCGGCAACATCCAGGTGCCGCTGTCGACGGTCGCGCAGGTCGAGCGCGGGCTGGCGCCGCTGGTGGTCAACCACCAGGGCCAGTTCCCGTCCGTCACCGTCACCTACAATCTCGCGCCGGGCACCACGATCGAGGCCGGCACCGCCGCGCTGGCGCAGGCGGTGGGCGAGCTGCACATTCCCGATACCATCCACACCGATTTTGCCGGCGAGGTACAGGCCTATCAGCGCTCGGTCGGCGCCCAGCCGGTGCTGCTGATCGCCGCGCTGATCGCCGTCTATATCGTGCTCGGCGTGCTGTACGAGAGCCTGGCGCATCCGCTGACCATCATCTCGACGCTGCCCTCGGCGGGGCTCGGCGCGCTGCTGGCGCTCAATTTGTTCGGCACCGATCTGACGGTGATCGCCTTCATCGGCATCATTCTGCTGATCGGCATCGTCAAGAAGAACGGCATCATGATGGTCGACTTCGCGCTCGACGGCGAGCGCCGCCGCGGCCTGCCGCCGCAGCAGGCGATCCACGAGGCCTGCATGGAACGGTTCCGGCCGATCATGATGACGACGCTCGCCGCCATGCTCGGCGCGCTGCCGCTGGTGATCGCCACCGGCCCCGGCGCCGAGCTGCGCCGTCCCCTCGGCATCACCATCATCGGCGGGCTTTTTGTGTCGCAGGTGCTGACGCTCTACACCACGCCGGTCATCTACCTGCTGCTCGACCGCCTGCACCGCAAATGGGGCGGCGCCCTGCCGAGCTTCGTGCGCCGCCGCACCCCGCCGCTGCAGCCGGCGGAGTAAACCTCCGGTCGCAGCCCGCGAAAGCGGGGACCCGGTCAACGCAAAGGCTTCGGTTTGCGCGGCAGCGCCGCCGCATACTGGATCGCCCGCTTTCGCGGGCGATGACAATGGAGAGGTCACACGCCCAAATAGCGGTGCTGCACATCCGGGTTGGCGGCGAGCGCCGCCGAGGCGCCGGACCACACCACGCGGCCGCGTTCGATCAGGAAATGCCGGTCGGCGACGCGCAGCAACGCGCTGACGTTCTTGTCGATCACCAGGATGGCCAGGCCCGACTGCTTCAGCTTGGCCAGGCAGCGCCAGATCTCGGCGCGGATCAGCGGCGCCAGGCCCTCGGTCGCCTCGTCGAGGATGAGCAGGCGCGGATTGGTCATCAGCGCGCGGCCGATCGCCAGCATCTGCTGCTCGCCGCCGGACAGCTGGTTGCCCATGCTGGCCTCGCGCTCGGCGAGCCGCGGGAACAGCTCGTAGACCGCGGACAGCGTCCACGGCGCGCCGTCGCGCGCCACCGCGGTCGCCACCAGATTCTCGCGCACCGTGAGATTGGGAAAGATCTGCCGGCCCTCCGGCACCAGCCCGATGCCGAGCTGGGCGACGCGGTAGGACGGCAGCGCGCGGATGTCGCGGCCCTCGAAGCGGATGCCGCCGGCGCGCGCCGGCGTCAGCCCCATGATCGAGCGCACGGTCGTGGTCTTGCCCATGCCGTTGCGGCCCATCAGCGTCACCATCTCGCCGGGCGCGATCGACAGCGACACGCCGAACAGAACCTGGCTCAGGCCGTAACAGGTCTCGACGTTGTCGAGCGCGAGCACGGGTTCAGGCATGGCCGGCCTCCTGCTCGCCGAGATAGGCGTCGCGCACCTGGGCATTGGCGCGGATGTCGGCCGGCGCGCCGGAGGCGATGACGCGGCCGTAGACCAGCACGGTGATGCGGTCGGCGAGCGCGAACACGGCTTCCATGTCGTGCTCGACCAGAAGGATGGTCAGCTCCTTCTTGAGGTCGCGCAGCATGCCGACCATCCGCGCCGATTCTTCCGGGCCGAGGCCGGCCATCGGCTCGTCGAGCAACAGCATGCGCGGTTGGCCGGCCAGCGCCATCGCCAGTTCGAGCAGCCGGTGCTCACCGTGGCTGAGCGCGGAGGCGGGCAGGTTCTCGCGCGCGCTCAAGCCGACGCGGGCGAGCGCGGCGCGCGCCGGCTGGCGCAACTCCGCTTCCAAGCGCGCATTGCGCCAGAAATGAAACGAATGCCCGGCGCGGGCCTGCACCGCCAGTGCCACGTTGTCGAGCACGCTGAGATCGAGGAACAGCGACGTGATCTGGAACGAGCGCGCCAGGCCGAGATGGCTGCGCCGGTGCATCGGCAGCGCCGAGATGTCCTCACCGGCAAAGCGGATGCGGCCGGCATCCGGCGGCAGCTGGCCGGCAAGCTGGGCGATCAGCGTGGTCTTGCCGGCGCCGTTCGGGCCGATGACGGCGTGCAATTCGCCCGCGGCGATGCCGAGGGTGACGTCGTCGGTGGCGACGACGCCGCCGAAGCGCTTGGCGAGGCCCTCGATTTGCAGCAGCGGCGCGGCCGGGTTGCGTTCAATCATGGCGCACCTTGCCGAGCAGGCCGTCGATGCCGCCGCGCGCGAACAGCACGACCAGCAGCAGCAGCGGCCCGAGGATGATCTGCCAATATTCGGTGATGCCGGACAGCACTTCCTCGAGCACCAACAGCGCGACGGCGCCGAACACCGGCCCGAGCACCGAGCCCATGCCGCCGAGCACGACCATGACGATGAGGTCGCCGGAGCGGGTCCAGTACATCATCGCCGGGCTGACGAAGTCGGCATGATTGGCCAAAAGGGCGCCAGCCAGCCCGCACAACGTGCCGGCGATGACGAAGCAGACGAGCTTGTAGCGGTAGGTCGGGAAGCCGATGGCGCGCATGCGCATGTCGTTGGAGCGCGCCCCCTGGATGACCAGGCCGAAGCGCGAATTGACCAGCCGCCACACCAGATAGAGCGCGGCAAACAGCAGCACCAGGCAGAGGTAATAGAACTGCACCTTGTCGCCGAGGTCGAGCGGGGCAAAGAACTGGCTGCGCTTCTGGATGGTGAGGCCGTCGTCGCCGCCGTAACGCGCCAGCCCGGCGACGATGTAATAGGCCATCTGCGCGAAGGCGAGCGTGATCATGATGAAGTAGACGCCGCGCGTGCGCAGGCTCAATGCGCCGATCACCAGCGCAAACAGCGCCGAAGCGCCGAGCGCCACCGGCCATTGCACCAGGCCCGACGGCACGCCTTCGAAGGCGAGGATGCCGACCGCATAGCCGCCGATGCCCAGATAGGCGGCGTGGCCGAAGCTCATCATGCCGCCGAAGCCGAGGATGAGATTGAGGCTGACCGCCGCCATCGCCAGGATGACGATGCGGGTGAACAAGGTCAGCACGAAGCGGTCGTGGGCAAGCCCGGCATAGACCGGCAGCAGGACGAGCGCCGCGAGCAAGGCCGCGACCACCACGTTGCGCAGCGTCAGCCGTCTCATTTGCCGCCCTGCGAGAACAGGCCCTCGGGCTTGACCACCAGCACGACCGCCATCAGCAGGTAGATCAGCATCGACGACAGCGCCGGCGCCGCGGTCGCCGCCGCGTTAGGGCTCAGCACCACGCGCAGGAAGTCAGGCAGATAGGAGCGGCCCAGCGTGTCGATGAAGCCGACCAGCAGCGCCGCCACCAGCGCGCCGCGGATCGAGCCGATGCCGCCGATGACGGTGATGACGAAGGCGAGGATCAGGATGTTCTCGCCCATGCCGATCTGCACGGTGAGGATCGGCGCCTGCATCAGGCCGGCAAGGCCGGCGAGCGCCGCGCCCAGCCCGAACACCAGCGTATACAGCAGCGTGATGTTGACGCCGAGCGCGCCGACCATTTCGCGGTTCGAGGCGCCGGCGCGGATCAGCATGCCGACGCGCGTGCGCATCACCAGGACGTAGAGAAACGCAGCAACCGCGAGGGTGACGACGATGACGGCGAACTTGTAGGCCGAGTAGTCGACGCCCGGCAGGATGGCGATCGAGGTGTTGAGCCAGGACGGCAGCGACAGCGACAGGCCTTCCGGACCCCAGATGAGCCGCACCAGTTCGTCGAAGAACAGAATGAGGCCGAAGGTGCCGAGCACGTGGTCGAGGTGGTCGCGCCCGTAGAGCCTGCGCATGACGACGACCTCGACCGCCATGCCGACGACAAGCGTCGCGGCAAGCGCCAGCACGACGCCGAGTACGAAGCTGCCGGTCCATGCCGTGAAGGTCGCCGCCAGATAGGCCCCGACCATGTAGAGCGAGCCGTGCGCCAGATTGACGAGGTCCATGATGCCGAAGACCAGCGTCAGCCCCGCCGCCAGCAGAAACAGCAGCAGGCCGAACTGCAGCCCGTTGAGGCATTGCTCGATGAACAGGGTCATGGCGGTGCCGGCGCTGTCTGCCAGATCTCTACGTCATTCCGGGGCGCGAGCGGAGCGAGCGAGCCCGGAATCCAGAGCAACACTCCAACGCCTCGGTATATCTCTGGATTCCGGGTTCGCGCCTTCGGCGCGCCCCGGAATGACCAAGTTATTTCAAAAACAGAACGGCAGAAACGTCCCCGCTTCTGCCGTCCCGGATCGCATCAGCCGAGGATCACTTCATCGGGCACTTGTCGTGGAAGCGATCCTGGTCGTTCTTGACGATGGTGGCGACGGTCTTGAGCACATAGTCGTCGCCCTGCTTGACCACGTCCTGCAGATAGAAGTTCTGGATCGGGATGTGATTGTTGCCATACTTGAAGTCGCCGCGCACCGACTTGAAGTCGGCCTTCTCCAGCGCCTTCTGCACCTTGGCCTTGTCGGAGAGGTCGCCCTTGGTCGCGGCGACCGCTGACGCGATCAGGTTGGCGGCATCGTAGCTCTGCGCGCCGTAGAACGACGGCCGGTGGCCGGGATACTTCTTGATGTAGTCGGCGACGAACTTCTTGTTCGCCGCGTTCGGCAGGTCGTTGACCCATTCCTGCGCGCCGGGAACGCCGAGCGCCAGGTCCTTCTGCAGCGGCAGCGACAGTTCGTCGATGGTGAACGCCGTGTAGAGCGGGATTTTGCCCTTGAGGCCGGCCTGGGCATATTGCTGCAGGAACTGCACCCCGGCCTTGCCCGGATAGAACACGAAGACGGCGTCCGGATTGGCGGCCTTGGCCTTGGCAAGCTCGGCCGAGAAGTCGAGCTGGGTCGGCCAGGTGGTGAGCTCCTGCCCGACCACCTTGCCTTTGAAGGTCGAGGCGACGCCCGCCAGCATGTCCTTGCCGGCCGCGTAGTTCGGGCCGATCAGGAACACGCTCTTGACGCCCTTCTGGTTCATGTAAACGCCCATGGCCTGCGGCGTCTGGTCGTTCTGCCACGAAGTCGAGAAGATATAGGGCGAGCACAATTCGCCGGCGATCTGCGAGGGACCGGCATTGGCGGTGATCAGGAAGGTCTTGGAGTCGACCGCGGGCTTGATCGAGGCGAGCAGCACGTTCGACCAGATATAGCCGGCGATGAAATCGACCTTGTCGGAGTCGATGAGCTTCTGCGTCTTCTGCAAGCCGGTCTCCGGCTTGAAGCCGTCATCTTCGTAGATCACCTCGACCGGCAGGCCGGCCATCTTGCGGCCCATGTGATCGAGCGCGAGCTCGAAGGAATTGCGCATGTCGTTGCCGATGACGGCGACGGGGCCGCTGAATGTCGAGATGAAGCCGATCTTGATCGATTTCTGCTGGGCCATTGCCGGGCCCATCGCGAGCAGCAAGGCTGCGCCCGCGATCAATGACGCTTTACGCATGATGTCCTCCCCCGGGGCCCTTGCCGGCCCGCTTGCCTTTTGGATGGCCTAATCTAGCCGCGCCGGCGGGGAAACGTCTACTCGCCCAAGGCCGGCACGCCGCCCGCAAGGTTGACCGGAACCGCGCATTTTCTGCACTGTAAGCGGCACGCGGGACCGGCGGTGGGACCGTCCGGAAAGATAATTCCAGGGGGCAGCGCGGTGGCCAAGGCGCTCGGCAAAACCTACGACGGCATCGTCATCGGCGCGGGCCATCACGGCCTCATCCTCGCCAGCTACCTCGCCCGCGCCGGCCTCGACATCCTGCTGGTGGAGCGGCGGCTGACCTATGGCGGCGGCTTGAGCACGCGCGAGGTCACCCTGCCCGGCTTCTATCACAACCTGCATTCGATCAATCACTTCCACATCAGCGAAACGCCGTGGTTCAAGGACCTCGGCCTCGACGAGCGCGTCACCTACATCACGCCGCGCTACGAATTCGGCCAGGCGCACCATGACGGCTCGGCCCTGGTGCTGGGACGCGATCTCGAGGAATCGGTCGCCAACATCGCCCGCTTCTCGAAGAAGGACGCCCAGACCTTCCGCGACTGGAACCGCCGGGCGGAAGCCATCACGCGCGACATTCTGCTCGCCGAGCGCTACGCCGAACCGCTGCCGAAAGACGAGCGCGAGGCGCTGTTGAAGCGGACAGCGCTGGGGCGCGAATTCCTCGAGGTGTCGAACCGCCAGCCGCTCGACGTCGTGCGCGAATTGTTCGAGAACCATCACGTCCAGCTCTTGTTCCTGTTCAAGGTGTCGCTGTTCGGCACCTGGCTGGTCGATACGCTGTCCAAGACCTCGCCGATGGGCTCGGTGATCCGCGCCTTCGACCTTGAGAGCGGCTACCAGCTCTGCCAGGGCGGCTCGTTCAATCTGGCGCGCGGGCTGATGGAGACCTTCATCGCCGCCGGCGGCACCTACCAGCCGCAGGTCGACATCGCCCGCATCGTCATCGAGCACGGCAGGGCGACCGGCATCGAACTCGCCGACGGCCGCACGGTGCGCGCCAGGCAATTCGTCGCCTCGACGCTCGACGTGCACCAGACGTTTGAAAAACTGGTGGGCCGCGAGCAATTGCCGGCGGCCTTCCTCAACAAGCTCGACGGCTTCCAGTACACCGCCTGGAGCCTGTTCGGCCTGCATCTCGCGCTCAACGAAAGCCCGCGCTTTGCCGCGGAGGCATTCGACCCCAACATCAACCGCACGCTGAAATGGTCGATCGGCGCCGAGACCATGGAGGACCTGTTCTCGGCGCACCAGGATGTGATGGCAGGCCGCGTGCCCAAGCTCGTGCAGTTCGGCTCCGGGCCCTTGAGCCTCATCGATCCGTCGCAGGCGCCGCCCGGCAAGCACACCACCTATTGCTGGCACGTGATGCCGCTCAACCCGGACATCGGCACGAAGAGCTACGAGGACTGGAAGGAGGAGTTCGCCGACCGCATCGTCGAGACTTTCGCGCGCTACTGCCCGAACATGACGTCAAAGAACATCCTCGGCCGCTACATCTATACGGGACGCGAATACGTGCAGGAGATGATCAACATGCGCGGCGGCGACATCTTCATGGGCGCCTTCAATGCCGAGCAGGTGATGTACAACCATTTCGGCTACCGCTCGCCGATCGGAAACCTCTACAACGCCGGCTCCGCCGGTCACCCGGGCGGGGCGATTTCCGGCGGCGCGGGCTACATCAGCGCCGGACTGATCGCGCGCGATCTCGGCATCACGCCGTGGTGGAGCCCCTGCGATGCGCGCTCCGCGCTCGAAGCCCTGCCGCAGCGGGAGCGCGCGGCGTGACTCTGTTTCTGCCATTCCGGCGCGGCCCGAAGGGCCGAACCCGGAATCCAGAGCCGGGAGTGACAGTCCTCGCAATTGTCGCCCTGGATTCCGGGTTCGCGTGCTGCGCACGCGCCCCGGAATGACCGGAGAAGAGTATGCCCGACCTCGACACTATCGTCTTTCCGTCGCTGCAGGAGCGTGTCGTCATTGTCACCGGCGCCGGCCAGGGCATCGGCCGCGTCTTCGCCAAGGCCTTTGCGAGAGCAGGCGCGCGCGCCGTCATCGCCGAAGTCAACGAGAAAACGGCGGCGGCGGTGGCGGAGGAGATCATGGCGGCCGGCGACGAGGCGCTGGCCGTCTCGACCGATGTCGCCGACGATGCCTCGATCAAGGCAATGGTCGAGGTCGTCACCGCCAAATACGGCCGCATCGACGTGCTCATCAACAATGCCGGCATCTTCTCGACGCTGGAGATGCGGCCGTTCGACCAGATCCCGCTCGATGAATGGGAGCGCGTGCTGCGCGTCAACCTGACCGGCCCGTTTTTGTGCGCGCGCGCCGTGCTGCCGGCGATGCGCAAGGCCAAATGGGGTCGCATCATCAATGTCGCGTCCGGCGCGGTGCGGCTAGGCCGCCCGAACTACCTGCACTACATCGCCACCAAGTCGGCGCTGATGGGCATGAGCCTGTCGATGGCGCGCGAGGTCGGCGCCGACGGCATTACCGTCAACGCCATCCTGCCGGGCGCGACCTTCACCGAAATCGAGCGCAAGACCGTGACGCCGGCGCAGAAGGAGCGCATCATCCAGATGCAGTGCGTGCCGCGCGCCGAAGTGCCGGAGGACCTGGTCGGCGCCGTGCTGTTCCTCGCCTCGGAAGCCTCCGCCTTCGTCACCGGGCAGAGCATCAACCTCGACGGCGGGGTGACGTGGTCGTAATCCGCGTACCAGCCGCCATCTTTCCGATGTCATACCCCGCGCAAGCGGGGTATCCAGTACCCCGCAGCCTCTCCTATGATCGCAAGGATGGTGGCTCCTGGATCATCCGCTTTCGCCGATGATGACAGCGGAGCAAGGATCTGGATAACGACCTCATGACCCCCACCGTCTCCATCGTCGCAGCCGGCAATATGGGCGCGGGCGTCGGCAAGCGCCTGACCGAAAACGGCGTCGCCGTGCTCACCTCGCTTGCCGGGCGCAGCGAGGCGAGCGCAAAACGCGCGCGCGAGGCCGGCATGCAGGCGGTCGACGATCGCGCGCTGATGGATGCCGATTTCCTGCTCTCCATCGTGCCGCCGGGCGAAGCGCTGGCGCTCGCCAGACGGCTCGTGCCGCTCTTGACCGCCGCCAACAAGAAGCCGGCCTACGTCGAATGCAACGCGGTGAGCCCGCAGACCATGCTCGAGATCGCCGAGGCGATCGCGCCCAGCGGCGCGCCATTCATCGCCGCCGGCATCATCGGGCCGCCGCCCAAGCCCGGCTCGACCAACACCAAGTTCTATGCCTCGGGGCCGGCGGCCAAGGACTTTGCCCGGCTCAACGACTACGGCCTGGTCGTGCGCGTGCTGGGCGGCGAACTCACCGCCGCGCATGCGCTGAAAATGTCCTACGCCGGCATCACCAAGGGCTTCACCGCGCTCGGCGCCGCCATGATGCTGGCGGCGACGCGCGAGGGCGCGGCCGACGCGCTCAAGGCCGAGCTCGGCGAAAGCCAGCAGGCGCTGCTCGGCTGGCTGACGCGGCAGACGCCGAACATGTATGCCAAGGCCTATCGCTGGGTGGCCGAGCTCGACGAGATCGCCAGTTTCGTCGGCGAGGACCACCCCGAACACGCGATGTTGAACGCCGCGGCGCGGCTCTACGAGCGCATCGCCGAGGATTTCGACGGCGCCAAGAAAGAGACCGGCGCGCTCGACCGCTTCCTCAAATGAAAAAGCCGCCCCGGTGGGCGGCTTCTTCATCGTTCAGGCGACGACTTCAGTTCTTCTGCGTCGGCGCGGCCTGCGGGTTGGCCTTCAGGAAGTCCTGGTAGGTCTGGCCCGCCATGTTGGTCGGACGATCGGTGACTTCGGCGTGATCGGCAATGCCGTCGACCGGGGCGCTGGCCATTTCCTTGGTGCACAGGTCGGCGAAGATCACCTTGCCGTCCGGCGTGTAGTTCTTGGTCAGGCAGGTGCAGGGGCCGGGGCTCGACGTGCGCACGGCGTAGGCGACCGGGCGGACATAGACGCGGTCATGGAAGTGGACGTAGTGCCAGTGCTTCCAGTGGGCGTGGCCGTGCATGTGGGCGTGGGCGTGCGGGCCGCCGCCGCCACCACCGCCGCCGCCACCGCCGCCGCCGCCACCAGCCTGCGCGGCACCGGAGCCAAGCGTCGCCGCGGCGAGCACGGCAATGGCGAAGAAGCTGATCATGGATTTGCGTGACATGGCAATTCTCCCTGGTTGCATTTTGTATTCGCTGATCCTTGGTCGCGGCCGGCCGCCGCAAGGTTCAGGGCCGGTTTGACAAGGCGGAACCGGGGGATATCGTTTGTACGCAAATAAATAGCGCTGCTGGGCCCGCCGCATGAAACCCGCGCCGTTCATCCGTCACGTGCCGCGAACGGTCGGCGAAGCGGTCAGGATTCTGGGCGAGGTCGCAGGCCAAGACGGACGGGTGCTGGCGGGCGGGCAGAGCCTGGTGCCGATCATGGCGTTCCGGCTCGCCAGGCCCGCGCATCTCGTCGACATCAACGAGATCGAGGAGCTCGGCCGCATCCGCAACGACGGCGCCATGCTGTCGATCGGGGCGCTGGTGCGGCATCGCGCGTTTCACAAGCCCGTCGTGCCAGGACCGTTCGGCGCGATGCTTGCCCAGGTGGCGCGGCACATCGCGCATTACCCGATCAGGACGCGCGGCACCTTTTGCGGCAGCATCGCGCACGCCGATCCGGCGTCGGAATGGTGCCTGGTCGCGGCGACGCTCGAGGCCACCATGGTGGCCGAGAGCACGCGCGGCGCCCGTTCGATCGCCGCCAAGGATTTCTTCCAGGGCATCATGACGACGGCGCTCAAGGAGGACGAGCTGCTCACCGAGGTGCGGTTGCCGCTGCCGCCGGGCGACACGAAATTCGGCTTCAACGAGTTCAGCCGCCGCGCCGGCGATTTTGCCATGGCGGCGGCCTTGGCCGCCTTCCGCCTGCAAGGCGGCAAGATCGTCGAGGCGCGGATCGGAGTCGGCGGCGCCGAGGCGCGCCCGCGCCGCATCGCGGAAGCGGAGGCCGCGCTTCATGGCCAGGCGCCAAGCGACAAAGCGTTCCGCGCTGCCGCGGCGGTTGCCGCCACTGCGATCGAGCCGCTGGAAGACCACCAGACCGACGCCGCCTATCGGCGCGATCTGGTGCGCGCGGTGGTGCGGCGCGCGCTCGAGCAGGCCGCGTCATGAGCGCCCACGGCACCCGCGGGTCCGGCACGACCTGGGTCGGCCGCGCCATCCGACGGCTGGAAGATCCGGCGCTGGTGCAAGGCCAGGGCCGCTACACCGCCGACCTGCCCGCCGCGCACGCGGTGCGCTTCGTGCGCAGCCCGGCGGCGGCCGGGACGATCGTCAGGATCGACGCGTCGAAGGGCACGCTGCTGATCACCGCCGCCGACCTCAAAGGCGTGAAGCCGATCCTGCCGATGCTGCACAAGTTCTCGTACAAGCCGGTGGCGCAGCCGGTGCTGGCCGAGGGCGTTGTTCGCTTCGTCGGCGAACCGGTCGCGGCCGTGGTGGCAGCGAGCGCGGCTGCGGCCGAGGATATCGCCGATCAGGTTTCGCTCACGCTCGAGGAGACCACGCCGGTTGCCGATGCGCGCGCGGCGCTCGAGCCGGGCGCACCGCAGGTGCATGCCGCCGCGCCGGGCAATGTCATCGTTGAAGGCCGGTTCAGCACCGACGGCTTCGGCGACGCCTGGAGCCGCGCCGCCAAGGTCGTCAAGGTCGCGGCGCGCTCGCGCCGGCAGAATGCGACGCCGATCGAGGCGCGCGCCGGCCATGCCGCCTACGACGCCTCGACCGGGCGCGTCACGCTGACCTGCACGACTCAGATGCCGCACCTGACGCGCACGGCGATCGCCGACATTCTCGGCGTGCCGGAATCCGACCTGCGCGTGATCGCGCCCGATGTCGGCGGCGGCTTCGGCCAGAAGATGTCGCTTGCCGCGGAATACGTCGTGCTGGTGTGGCTGGCGCGCAAATACCGCAGCTCGTTTGCCTGGATCGAGGACCGCCGCGAAAATCTGATCGCCGCGTTCCATGCGCGCGACCAGTCCATCACGCTGGAAGGCGCCTTCGACAAGGACGCCAAATTGATCGCGCTCAAGGCCGACGTCGCCGCCAATGTCGGCGCCTATTCCTGCTTTCCGACCACCTGCGGCGTCGAGCCGCTGATGGCGATGGCGGAGATGCCGGGACCCTACGACGTCAAGCACTATGACTGCCGCGCCCGCGGCGTGCTGACCAATACCTGCCCGATGGCGCCCTATCGCGGCGTGTCGCGGCCGGTCATCACCTTCACGCTGGAGCGGCTGATGGACAAGGCGGCGCGGACGTTCGGCCTCGATCCGGCCGATATCCGCCGGCGCAACCTTGTCGACAAATTCCCCTACACGACCGCGATGGGCCTCGAATACGACGAGGCGAGCTACAAGCAGACTCTGGCGATGGCCGTCACCGCCGCCGATGTGCCGGCCTTCCGCAAGCGCCAGCACGAGGCGCGCGCCAAGGGCCGCCATCTCGGCATCGGCTTTGCGACCTTCTGCGAGCGCACCGGCTACGGCAGTCCGGCCTTCGCCGCGCGCGGCATGGCGATCACGCCCGGCTGGGAGACCGTCATCGTCTCGGTCGACCCGTCGGGCTTCGTCGAAGCGCGCATCGGCTCCTCGCCGCACGGCCAGGGCTTGCGCACCACGCTCGCCCAGATCGTCGCCGACGAGATCGGCGTGCCGCCGGACATGATCAGGGTCGTGCACGGCGACACCGACCGCGCGCCCTATGGCTGGGGCACCTTCGCCAGCCGCTCGCTGGTGATTGCGGGCGGCGCCACGCTGATCGCGGCGCGGAAAGTGCGCGCCAAGCTCTTGAAGATCGCTGGCACCATGCTCGAGGCCGCGGAAACCGACATCGTGCTGGAAGACGGAAGGGCCAAGGTCGCCGGCACCGATCGCACGGTGTCGATCGCCGCCATGGCGCGCGAGGCCTACACGCAGACCCATCGCTTCAAGGGCGAGATCGAGCCGGGCCTCACCGAGACCGGCACCTACGATCCGCCCGGCACGTTCTCCAATGCCTGCCACGTCGCCGTCGTCGAGGTGGACGTCGACACCGGCAAGGTCATGGTCGAGAAATTTCTCGTCGCCGAGGACGCCGGCCGCATCATCAACCCGATGATCGCCGACGGCCAGGTGCACGGCGGCATCGCCCAGGGCATCGGCAATGCGCTCTTGGAAGAGATCGTCTACGACGAGGCTGGCGCGCCGCTGACGGCGACGCTGGCCGACTACCTGCCGCCGACCGCACACGAAATCCCGCCGATCGAGCTGCATCATCTGGAGACGCCGAGCGTCAATTCCATCACCAAGGCCAAGGGGCTCGGCGAAGGCGGCACCATCGGCGCGCCGGCCGCGGTGATCAACGCCGTCAACGACGCGCTGGCGCCGTTCGGCGTCGAGATCGACGAGATGCCGGCAACGCCGCAACGCATCCGCGCCGCGCTGCGCCAAGCAGGTGCCAAATGAGCGCCGCGGCTCAAATGCTGTCTTTACCCTCCCCCTGGTGGGGAGGCTCGACGCACGAAGTGCGTCGGGGTGGGGGTCCTTCGTTCCATGCGACGACCCCCACCCCCGACCCCTCCCCACAAGGGGGAGGGGAGAAAGAGACGGCATGACCGAGAAAACCGCCATCACCCTCACCGTCAACGGCCGCGATCACGCGATCGCCGTCGAGCCGCGCAAGACGCTGGCCGACGCCATCCGCGAGGACTGCGGCCTGACCGGCACGCATATCGGCTGCGAGCACGGCGTCTGCGGCGCCTGCACAATTCTGCTCGACGGCGAGCCGGTGCGCGCGTGCCTGATGTTCGCGGCGCAGGCCGCCGGCAGAAAGATCCGCACCGTCGAGGGCCTGGCCGACGGCGACAGGCTGCATCCGATGCAGCAGGCCTTCATGGATCATCATGGCCTGCAATGCGGCTTCTGCACGCCGGGCTTCCTAATGCTGGCGGTCGGCGTGCTGGAGCGCGAGCCCGACATCAGCGACGCCGACTTGGTCGACGTGCTGTCGTCCAATCTGTGCCGCTGCACCGGCTACCAGAACATCATCAAGGCGGTGCGCGCGGCGGCAAAGGAGATGCGCAAGTGAACCCGGTGAGGCACTGTCATGCGGCATACTCTCTTCACCTCTCCCCTGGGGGGAGAGGTCGGCGCGCGTAGCGCGCCGGGTGAGGGGGCTAGTGACGAACGATAAGCCCGATCCCCCTCACCCCAACCCTCTCCCCCCAGGGGAGAGGGAGCCCGCCGTGCGTGCGGTAACCGCACAAAAATTCATCGGCCGCTCGGTGCCGCGCCTCGAAGATCGTCCGTTGCTGACCGGCCAAGGCCGCTTTGCCGCAGACATCAGCTTCCCCGGCCAGTGGCATATGCGCGTCGTGCGCTCAGCCGTTGCGCACGGACGCCTCCGCAACATCGATACGAGCGCGGCGCTGGCGCTGCCCGGCGTGCATGCGGTGTGGACTTTCGCCGCCATCGCCCACCTCCCGCCCATCGGCTTCCGCCTGACCGGCCTCACCGCGCTCGAGCCGTACCGGCAATACGCCTTGGCCAGGGACAAGGTGCGCTATGTCGGCGAACCGGTCGCCGCCGTGTTCGCCGCCGACCCCTACATTGCCGAGGACGCCGCCGATCTCGTTACGCTCGAGATCGAGCCGCTGCCGGCCGTGCTCGACGCGGCAGCCGAGCCCGGAGGGTTCGACGACGAGCACGGCACCGAACCCACTGTGATCGAGAAGACGTCCGGCGACATCGACGCCGCCTTGCGCGCCGCCCATGCCGTCGTCGAACTCGACCTGTCGATCGGCCGGCACAGCGGCGTGCCGCTGGAGGCCCGCGGCGCCCTCGCCCGCGAGCACAACGGCGTGCTGGAGATGTACGGCGCCGCCAAGGTGCCGCACTGGAACCGCGACCGCCTGGCGCTGATGCTCGGCCGCGCGCCCGACACGGTGCAGCTCTACGAAGGCCATGTCGGCGGCGGCTTCGGCATTCGCGGCGAGATGTACCCGGAAGACGTGCTGGTCTGTGCGGCGGCGCTGACGTTCCGCAAGCCCATCAAATGGATCGAGGATCGCCGCGAGCACCTGATCGCCGGCAATCACTCGCGCCAGCAGCGCCACAAGGTCAAGGCCGCGATCGACGCTGACGGCCGCATCCTCGGCATCGAGGACGAGTTCTTCCACGACAACGGCGCCTATGCGCGGACCCATGCCGCGACCGTGCCCGATCTTGCCGCCGCCATGCTGCCCGGCCCCTACCGCGTGCCGGCCTACCGCGCCCGCGGCCATTTCCGCCTCACCAACAAGACGCCGTGCGGCACCTATCGCGCGCCCGGCCGCTACGAGTCGACCTTCGTGCGCGAGCGGCTGATCGACGCCATCGCCGCCACGACCGGCCTCGATGCGATCGAGGTGCGCCGGCGCAACCTGATCGGCAGGGGAGCGATGCCTTACGCGCTCGGCTTCGACACGCTCGGCACCGAGATCGTCTACGATTCTGGCGACTACGCGCGGCTGATGGATCGTCTCCTGGCCGCGGCCGATTGGCCGGCGATGAGGAGCGCGCTGGCGCGGCGGCGCGCCAGAGGCGAACTTGCCGGCTGCGGCTTTGCCATGTTCGTCGAGAAAAGCGGGCTCGGCCCGTTCGACAAGGTGCGCATCGAAGTCGCGCCCGACGGCGGCATCGAGGTCGTCACCGGCGTCGCTTCGATCGGCCAAGGCGTGGAGACGGCGATCGCGCAAATCGCCGCCGAAACGCTCGGCGTCGACTATACGCGCATCAAGGTCACGCACGGCCAGACCGACCGCATCGACAAGGGGCTCGGCGCCTTCGCCTCGCGCGTCACGGTGATGTGCGGCGAGGCAACCCGCATGGCGGCGGCCAGGCTGCGCGACAAGGCGCTCGCCGCCGCGGCCGAACTGATGCAGGCGCAAGGCGCAGCGCTCGCCATCGTCGACGGCGAGATTGTGCGCACCGGAAAACCCGGCCCGTCGATGCCGTTCGCGGCGCTGGCCGGCCAGCTCGGCGGCATGCGCGAAGAAGCCGAGTTCAAATCGAGCCACATGGTCTACCCCTACGGCGCCCATGTCGTGCAGTTGCGCGTCGACGTCGACACCGGCGGCATCGCCATCGAGCGCTACCTGGTGGCGTTCGATATCGGGCGCGCGGTCAACCCGATGCTGGTGGAGGGCCAGATCCTCGGCGGCGTGGCGCAGGGGCTGGGCGGCGCTTTGTACGAGGAGTTCCTCTACAGCGACACCGGCGAGCCGTTGGCGGCGACGTTCGCCGACTATCTGATGCCGACGGCGCATGAGGTGCCGGGCATCGAGGTGATGATCAGCGAGGATGCGCCCTCCCCGCTCAACGCTTACGGCTTCAAGGGCGCCGGCGAAGGCGGCATCAACCCGGTCGGCGCGGCAATCGCCTCGGCCATCGACGATGCACTGCAAAGGCCCGGCGCGGTCACGCAACTGCCGGTCACGCCGCAGCGGCTGAAGGCGCTGATGGCGACGGCTTGGCCGCCGGCATAGCCACCGACCTGACGCCAACCGGGCCCCTCTGCTAGGCTTGCGCCGGTCTCTCGGGGCGTCACCATGAACGAGACGGCGGACATCGTCGCGTCGCCCGGGCGGCGCACACTGTTTGCGGCCGGCGCGGCAATCATGCTCGGGCTCTGGGGCTGGAGCTTCGTGCCGCCGATTGAGAACTGGGGCAATCCCAACGAAGACGGCTTCTCCTACGGCCCCTTGTTCTACGCCACGATCTTCTGCCTGCCGGTCGGACTCCTCCTGCTGATCGGCGCCGTCAAGGGCCATGGACGGTGCGTCCGGCGCGCCCGCGCCGCGTTTGCCTTCGCCGCCGTCATGACTTTGATCGTGGCGTTGTTCCTGATCGTCCAGCACATCGCCAACAACAACGACGGCAAAGTGTTCGGCATCCAGATCGGACTGCGGATCGAGCGCCCGGACGCCGGCGCGCCGCGGAATTTGCCGGCCAAAGCCGGCACCGGCATTGACAATGCCGGACCCGCCGACACACCCTTGCCCGTCTAAGGGCTCGGCCAGCAACCAATGGCGTCACGCGGCGATCCCGCCGCGCAAGATGAAAGAGCCCAGTCGGGGAGGTTTCCATGTTCATCCGAACGACTTCGCTGCTGTGCGGCGCCATGCTTGGCTGCGCGCTCGCCTTGTCTTCGACGGCGGCGCTCGCCCAGAACCGCGCCTTCTCCTTCGCCTACGACCAGCCCAAGGGCAGCGGCTACGACGCCGGCGCCGACATGTTCAACAAGAAGCTGATGGAGCTGAGCAAAGGCACGCTGTCGATCAACAAATATCCGGGCGCGCAGCTCGGCACCGAAGCGCAGACCATGCAGAAGGTGCAGACCGGCGACATCGACTTTGTCTTCCTGTCGACCGCCAACGCCTCGACCGCGCAGCCGGAGTCGGGCGTGTTCTCGATCCATTTCATTTTCCAGAACGAAGCGCACGCCATCAAGGTGCTCGGCGATCCCAAGGTCATCGCCGCGATGCGCGATCTCTACGCCGCCAAGATCAAGGGCGCGCACATGCTCGGCCTGGGCTCGCAGGGCCTGCGCCACATGTACGGCAAGAAGCCGGTGCAGAAGGTCGCCGATCTCAAGGGCGTCAAGATGCGCGTGCAGGCGACCGTGACCGAGGACAATACCTTCCCGGCCTATGGCGCGCAGGTCGTGCACATGGCGTTCGGCGAGGTCTACACGGCGCTGCAAACCGGCGTCGTCGACATGGCCGAGAACGGCATCAACAACTACCTGATCAACAAGCACTACGAGCCGGCGCCGGTGCTGTCGCTCACCGAGCATGAGGCCAACAACGCGGCGCTGTTCATCAGCGACAAGGCCTGGTCGAGCCTCACCGACGAGCAGAAGAAGTGGGTGCAGGCCGCCGCCGACGAAGTCAGCCGCAACGAGCCGAAGGTGGCCTTCGACCTGGAGCACGAGGCGCTGGGCAAGCTGCAGAAGATGGGCGTCAAGGTGGTCAAGGACGTCGACAAGAGCGGCTTCATGCAGATCAGCAAGCCGATCCAGGACAAGCTCGCCGGCGACCTCGGCCCCAATGCCGTGAAGGTGCTGGCGCTGGTGCGCGAGGTCAAATAAGGCGCGCGGCCGCGGGGGGTCGCACGCAATCCCCGCGGCCCTCCGTCCACCGTCCGGAACATCGCGATGACGCGGTTTGACTCTTTGGTATTGCGGGACCAGCGCCATCTCAAATGGCGCGTGCTCGACCCGCTGGAGAACCTGCTGATGGTGCTGTGCGGCGTCGCCATCACCGGCTTCAGTATCGTCGTGCTGGCCGACATCCTCACCCGCGCCATGGGCCATCCGCTGGTCTGGGCGCAGGAAATGATGATGAGCCTCTTCATCTACGGCATTTTCGCCGGCGTCGCCGCGGCGACGCGGCGCAACGACCACCTCTATCTGGCGGTGCTCGCCGAATCGCTGTCCGGCAACAAGCGGCTGTTCTTCGAGATATTCAACCGCGGCGTGGTGCTGGCGGTGGCGATTTGCATGATCTATTTCGGCTACCTGAATTACCTCGACGGCTTCAAAAGCCTGCGCATGCCGTCGATGACGCCGATGGCGACGCTCTACGTGGCGATCCCGATCTGCGGTGTGCTGGTCGCGCTGTTCACCATCGAGCAGATGGTCAACGGCTGGCACCACGGCTTCGCCGAGCCGAAGGGCGTGCACCACCACGAAAGCCTCGGAGGCGAGGCGCTGTGACCGGCAACGGCGTGCTCATCGCCCTGATGGGCTTTCTGTTCCTGTTTCTCGGCTACATGGGGGTGCCCGTCGCCTTCGCGCTGATCGCGTCGGTCCTGGTGGTGACGGTGTTCACCCCGGTCAGCGAAGCCTCGATGATCGCCCAGATCTTCAACGGCATGGACGTCGAGGCGCTGCTGGCGGTGCCGTTCTTCCTGCTGGTCGGCGACCTGATGACCTCGGCCAACGTGACCCAGCGCATGATCACGCTGTCGCAGACCATGGTCGGCCATTTCCGCGGCGGCCTGGCGCAAGTGGTGACCCTGTTCAGCATGTTCTTCGCCGGCATTTCCGGCTCGTCGGCGGCCGATGTCGCGGTGCTGACCCGCACACTGGCACCGGAAATGAACCGCGAAGGCTATGACCGCGGCTTCACCGCGGCGCTGATCGCCTCGGCCGCGACCATGGCGAACCTGATCCCGCCGAGCATCATGGCGGTGGTCTACGGCGCGACCGGCAACGTCTCGATCGGCGGGCTGTTCCTGGCGGGCGTCGTCCCCGGCGTGCTGGTCGGCATCGGGCTGATGATCTACAGCCACTTTTTCGGTCCGGTCGGCGTCAAGCGCAAGCGCGCGACGTTCGGTCAATTTTCGACGGCGATCAAGGAATCCGCGATCCCGCTGATGATCCCGATCATCATCATGGGCGGCATTCTCACCGGGCAGTTCACGCCGACCGAGGCCGGCATCATCGCCGTCGCCTACATCGTGTTTGTCGCCATTCCCATCCTGAATTTCCGCCATCTGCGCAAGCTGCCGCGCGACATGGCGCTGACGGGGCTGCTCTATTCGATTCCGCTCATCACCATCGGCGCGGCGTCGGCCTTCGGCTGGATGCTCGCCTACCTGCGCGGCCCCGCGGTGGTGTCGGAATGGATCGCCAACGCCGCCGGCAACGACCCGTTCAGGATCATGCTGCTGCTGGTGGGGCTGTTCGTCATCGTCGGCGACTTCATCGACGCGGTGCCGGCGATCATCATTTTCATGCCGCTGATCATGGACCTCACCAAGAACGCCGACATCAACCCGGTGCACATGGGCGTCGTCATCATCACGACGCTGGCCTTCGGCCTGATCACGCCGCCTTACGGGCTCTGCCTGCTGATGGCCGCCAAGTTCGTCGGCATCAAGTTCTCGCGCGCCATGCTCGCCTCGCTGCCGATCTACGTGGTGTTCTTCGCAGCGATTGCCTTCACCATCTTCTTCCCCGACGTCGTACTGTGGCTGCCGAAGAAGCTCCTGCCGCAGTCGGTCGGCTGCTTCCCCAACCCCAACGGCACCGGCTACATCTGCCCGTAGGATCAGGGCTCGAAGTGCGGCCGGAAGCCGCTCTGCGCCTTCTCGACCCGGCCGGCGAACGGCAGCCCGACATGGCCCGGGAACACCAGCGCGCCCGACGCCGCGCAATAGTCGAGCACCTTGCGCCGCGACACCCTGGCCTGCGCGGCATCGGAGTTCTTGGGGAAATTCCAGTCCGGGTAATAGACCTGGAGCAGGTGGTGCCAGATATCGCCGATGAAGGCGGCCTTCTCGCCCTTGCTGTCGAGCTTGAAGAAGACGTGGCCGGGCGAGTGGCCGGGCGCCGAATCGATCTCGATGAAATCGTTGAGCCGGTACGGCCCGGCGCCGGCGCTGACCAGATCGGCCTTGCCGTATTCCAGGATCGGCACCACGCATTCGCGGAAGGTGCCGAGCTCGGCCGGGCCCTCCTTCGGATCGGCATCGATCTTGGAGAAATACTCGACGTCGGGCTTGGAGAACACGTAGCGCGCATTGGGGAAGGTCGGCACCCATTTGCCGTCCTTCTGCCGCGTGTTCCAGCCGACGTGGTCGTGGTGCAGATGGGTGCACATCACGAGGTCGACGTCCTCGGGCCTGGCGCCGGCGGCGGCGAGGCGCTCGAGATAGGGCTCGTTGAGCATGTGCCAGAACGGCCGGCCGGGCTTGTTCTTCTGATTGCCGCAGCAGCTGTCGATGAGGATGGTCTTGCCGCCGACCTTGAGCAGCCAGCTGTGCACCGCAAGCCTGATCTTGCCGGTCTCGGCCTCGTAGTGATGCGGCGCCAGCCAATGCCTGTGCTCGGCCATGTGGGCGTCGGTGAATTCCGGGAAGATGTCGCGCAGCGGGTAGCTCGGCAGATTGGTCTCCTCGACCCGCGTGATGGTGGCTTCGCCAACTGTGAACACCGGCATGTGCTGTCCGTCCCTCAAAACGCGTTTATCCTAGCTTCTTGAGAAGCCGCGTCACCTGCCGTTGTTCCTCCGGCGTCAGCGGCTTGAGCGTGGCGGCGGTGATCGCGGCCGCCACCTTGATGGCCGAGGCGGTGACGTCCTGGCCGCGCCCGGTCAGGGCGACGGCGCGGCGGCGGCGGTCCTTCGGATCGTTGAGCGCGGTGACGAAGCCGCGCGCGCTCAGCCGGTCGACCACGCCTTTGATGGTCGCGGCATCGAGGTAGATCAGCCGGCCGAGCTGGTTCTGCGAGCACGGTCCGACTTCGTGAAGCTTGGCAAGCGCCGCGAACTGCGTCTGTGTCAGATCCTCGATCATGCGCGCCATGAAGATGGCGGTGTGCCGCTGCATGGCGACGCGCATCAGGAAGCCGACCTGATCGTCGAGCACGTAGCGCGACGGCTCCTCGGGCGCGGCCATCGATTTCGGCTTGTCGCGTCGCATGGCTCTTCACCCGCGCCGGCGGCGGCGCCCGTCACCAAATCAAATAATGACGAGGATCGCGGCGCGGCGAAAGCCCCATCGGTCAGCCGCGCGGCCGGTCGCGGAAGCGATCCATCAGCGGCTTGTCCTGGCCGCCGTCGATTTCGATCATGGTGCCGTTGACCATGGTCATCAGCGGCGACGCCAGCATGACGACCAGGTTGGCGACCTCCTCGACTTCGGCGATGCGGCCCATCGGGATCGAGGCCGGCGCCAGTCGGTCGGCCTCCTCGTAGGAAATCTTCATGTCGCGCGACATCGCCTTGACGAGGCCGGCCCAGCGCTCGGTGCGCACCGGGCCGGGATTGACCGCGACGAAGCTGATGCCGTCCTTGCCGTATTGGCCGGCGAGCGACAGCGTCAGGTTCTGCCCCGCGGCGTTGGCGGCGCCCGGGCAGATCTCCCAGTAGGACGGTTTGACGCCGTCATTGCCGATCAAGTTGACGACGCGGCCGCCGCCTTGCGCGCGCATGATGGGCAGCACGTAGCGCAGGCAGCGCACATAGCCCATGAACTTGAGCTGCAGCCCCTTCTCCCAGTCGTCTTCGGAGAGGTGCTCGATGACGCCGCCGGCGGCGGAGCCGGCATTGTTGACCATGATGTCGACGCGCCCCAGCGCCTTGTGGCCCTGTTCGATGAAGGTCCTGGCGTCCTTGTCCTGCCGCAGGTCGGCGGGGATGGCGACGATCTTGCGCCCGGTTTCCTTGGCGATGGCGGCGGCGGCGGCCTCCAGCGGTTCCTTGCGCCGCGCGCAGATGGCGACGTCGACGCCCTCGCGCGCCAGCCCGAGCGCGATGCCGCGGCCGATGCCTTCCGATCCGCCGGTGACCAGCGCCGTCCTGCCCTTGAGCTTGAGGTCCATCGCATTTTCTCCCTGGATTAGGTTCTTGGCCGATGCGCCAGCCAGCGGCCCGCCTCGGCGGACGCGAACAGCCCGGCGAGCGCCGTGTTGAATTGCGCCGGCTCTTCCGACGGCACGTTGTGGCCGGAGCGCGGGATCACCAGAAGCCCGGCGGTCGGCACCGTGCGCTTCAGGAACACGCTGCCGTCGATGCAGGGCTCATCCTCGTCGCCCACGATCACCAGCAGCGGCACGGAAAATGTCTTCAGCGCCGCCGCCATTTCCCACAGCGTCGGCCGCTTGAGCTGGAGGTTGAACATGGTCTGGGCGTGGCCCTCGGCCGAATGCTCCGCCAGCATGGCCGCGAACTCGGCATGGCCGCGCGGATCCTTGTATTTCTGCGGATGGCGCATCGGCGCATCGGCGTATTTCGCCGCCGCCGCGGCGATGCCCTCCTCGGCGAACATCTTGCCGGTTTCGGCGGCGAGCGCCTTCATCGCCTCGCGCTGCTTGGCATCGGGCGTCGAGCCCCAGCCGCAGCCCGCCGCCACCACCGAGAGGCAGCGCTGCGGCGCCTTGATGCCGACGTGCAGCGCGGTATAGGCGCCCATCGAATGGCCGACGACATGGGCCTTGTCGATGCTCAGCGCATCCATCAGCGCAAGCACGTCGTCGCGCGCGATGTCCTGGCCGTAGCGCGAGGCTTCTTTCGGCACGTCGGACGGCGGATAGCCGCGCTGGCTGTAGGTGATGCAGCGATGCAGACGGGAAAAATGGCGCACCTGCCACTCCCAGCTGCGCCAGTCACCGGCATATTCATGCACGAAGACGATGGGCGTGCCTTGGCCGGCCTCCTCGTAATAAAGCCGCGTGCCGTCTTGTGCGGTGATGTGCGGCATGGCCGGCCTCCCGTCTGGGCGATTATTGGCACGCCAATGAAAGCCGAGTAAAGCCGCGTCTAAATCACGGCGCGCAGCGCGAGATGGGCGCCGAGCAGCATCAGGCCGGCGAAGAAGAAGACGCGGAAGCGCTCGGGCTTCACCCGCGCGCGCACGAGCTGGCCAAGTCCCATGCCGGCGAGCGCCGCGGCGAGGGAAACCGCCGAAAGGCCCATGTGCGAGAGCCGCAACACGCCGCTGTCCATCAGCGCAAGGCCAAGCGCGATCGTCGAAACCGTGAAGGACATGCCGAGCGCCTGCACCAGATCGTCCTTTTCCAGGCCGATCGCCTCGACATAAGCGACCGCCGGCAAGGTGAAGATGCCGGTTGCGCCGGTGACGATCCCGGTGGCGATGCCGACCGGCGGCGCCAGCCAGGCCTCGCCGCCCGCCGGCACCGAGAAGCGGACCTTGCTCAACCCGAGCGCGGCATAAAGCACCAGCGCCATGCCGAGCGCGCCGCTGGCGATGGCGCTGTTGGCGCCGGCGATGATGCCGGCGCCGGCCCAGGTGCCCAGGCAGATACCGGCGAGCATGGGCCAGAGCCGCCGCGACAGACGGCGCAGGCCCGGTCCCGCGACCGCCTGCCAGACATTGGTGACGAGCGACGGCACGACCAGAAGCGCCGCCGCCTGCGCCGGCGCCATCAGCAAGCCGAGCAGCCCGATCGCGACCGTCGGCAGACCGAGGCCGATCACGCCTTTGACGAAGCCGGCGAGCAGAAAGACGCCAAAGATTTCGGCAACGGCCGGAAGCGAGTCCATGACGGGCCCGGGTTGTGCGCGCCCAAACCTGGGCGAGCGGGCGCACGCAGACAATGCGGCAGACAGCGAGCCTGGCTTGCATTTTCACGAAGGCAAAATGCGCTTCGTTGCCGCCCGCCGCCGATCAGTGCCATACTTTGCATTGTTCCGGGTGCAGGAAAACCAGAGGGGGAGAGCAGATGTCCAACTTGTCTCGGCGCGGTTTCGCCTTTGCCGCAGCGCTGGCCTTGGCGCTTGCCGCATTTTGTTCAGGCCCGGCCCAGGCGCAGCAGAAGCCGGTCATCAAGGTCTCCAGCCTGACGCTGCCGGTGTTCAATCCGCTGGTGTGGAACATTATGAAGGCCAAGGGCTTCGACGCCAAACACGGCTTCGAGCTCGACGCCAAGGCCTATCCCTCGATCTCGGCCTTCTATGCCGCCTTCGCCACCGGCGAGACCGACGTGCTGATCGGCGGCCCCACCATCCTGCAGAAGCTCTACCAGGAAGGCGTGCCGGTGCGCATCGTCGGCACCGGCTTCACCCTCGCCGACCTCGTCATCTTCGCCAGCGACCCGGCGATCAAGTCGCTCGCCGACCTCAAGGGCAAGCAACTCGCCATCGACATGGGCGGCTCGCAATTCCAGGTCACCAAAATCTACGCCAATGCCAAGGGCATCGACCTCGGCAAGGACGTCATCGTCGTCAACGCCAATTTTGCCGTGGCGCGGGCGCAGCTCGAAGCCGGCCGCGTCGACGCCGCGCTGGTCATCGAGCCGCTCGCCAGCATCACCGCCAAGGCGCATCCCGACTGGCACGTCATCTTCAACGGCGCCCAGGGCTGGAAGGAGATCACCGGCACCGACGGCTGGGAGATCGTGACCGCGATGCGCGCCGACGCCATCGCCAAGAATCCCAAGGCGCCGGAAATGCTGCTGGCGGCGCTCAAGGACACCGCCGACGTGATGATGAAGCAGACCGCCGAGGGCGACAAAATCGCCAATGACACGCTCAAGCTGCCGCCGGGCATTTTGACCGCCGCGGTCGAGAGCAAGCGCCTGCAGATGATCATCCAGCCGGCCTGGGAGCCCGCCACCCGCAAGTCGATCACCGACATGATGGAGCGGGCGGTCAAGGCCGGCTTCTATCAGGCCATGCCGGACAGCAAGATCATCTACGCGCCGTAGCGAAAGCTTGTCATGGCCGGGCTTGTCCCGGCCATCTCGATCAGGGGCGCAATCGCCTGCCGAAGCGGGATCGCCGGGACAAGCCCGGTGATGACAAACCTGGAAACCGACGATGACTTCGACTGAGGAGCAGCGCGGCGCGGTCATTGACCTGAATTTTCCGCGGCAGACCCTCGTCTCGCTTCTCGTCTTCGCCGTCTGCTGGGAGGCGCTGTCGCACGCAGCACCCTATTTCGGCATCCCGCCTTTCGCCATCCCGAGCTTCGTCAAGATCGCGCAGGCCATCGCGCACATCACGCCGGTCGACATCGCCGTGACGCTGGCGCGCGTGATCGGCGCGCTGATCGCGTCTTTCGTGCTCGGCGTGTCGCTGGCAATGGCCATGTACCGCTCGGCAACGCTCGACAACTATCTGCATCCGATGATCCGCATCCTGATGGCGGTGCCGGTGGTGTCGTGGATCCTGTTTGCCGTGCTGTGGTTTCCCGGCGTCGAATTCCGCATCGGCTTCGTGCTGGTGGTGGTGTGCGGTCCGGTGTTCCTGGTCGATACGCTCGACGCCATGCGCGGCGTGCCGCGCGAACTGCGCCAGATGATGCAGTCGTTCCGGCCGACCACCTTGCAATATTTCCGCAAGCTGATCCTGCCGGCGATCGTGCCGACCATCTTCACCAGCTGGAAAGTCAACATCAGCCTGGCGATCCGCGTCGTCACCATCGCCGAGCTGGTCGGCGCGGTGACCGGCATCGGCCACCAGCTGTCGGTGGCGCAGGAATTGTTCTCGGTGTCCGACGTGTTCGCCTGGACCATCGTGCTGGTGGCGCTGTTGTTCCTGCTCGAGGCGCTGGTCGCGCGCGTCGAAGCGCGGCTGTTGCGGTGGCGGACATGAGCGCTTGCCGCACTCTCTTTCTTACCCTCCCCCTTGTGGGGAGGGCCGACGCACGAAGTGCGTCGGGGTGGGGGTCTTCATAAAAATGCGTCCAGCCCCACCCCCAACTCCTCCCCACAAGGGGAAGGGGAGCAGCGGCGGGCCGCCGCCGATCGAAGCGCGCGGGTTACGCAAGGTGTTCCGCCAGGCGACGTCCGGGCAGGCAGTGGTCGCCATCGACCGGCTCGATCTCGACATTGCGCCGCGCGAGGTGGTGGCGATCGTCGGCCAGACCGGCTGCGGCAAATCCACCTTCTTCGATCTGATGATCGGGCTGGAAGCGCCGAGCGAGGGCACGCTCACCATCGGCGGCAGGAGCCCGCACGGCAACTTCGATTTCTTCCGCGGCCGCATCGCCACCGTGTTCCAGCAGGACCGCCTGCTGCCGTGGCGCTCCGCGCTCGACAATGCAAGGCTGCCGCTCGAGCTCATCGGCCTGCCGGAGGACCAGCAGCGCGAGCGCGCGCTCGCCTGGCTCAACCGGCTCGGCCTTGGCAATTTCACCAATGCCTATCCGCATGAATTGTCCGGCGGCATGCGCCAGCGCGTCGCTATCGCCCGCGCCTTCGCCGTCGAGCCGGACATCCTGCTGGCCGACGAGGCCTTCGGCCATCTCGACGAGGTCACGGCGGCGGAGCTGCGCGAGACCTTCCTCAAGCTGGCGCGCGAATGCGGCTCGACCGCCATCCTGATTACGCACCAGCTCGAAGAGGCCATCGGCGTCGGCGACCGCATCGTGGTGTTCGGCAAGTCGGCAAAACTGCTCGCCGACATTCACGTCAAGACCTGGCCGAAGTCAAAATACGGCGTGTTGCGCGAGGCCATCCAGGCGACGCTGCAGAGCAACAGGCCCGATCCGCGCCTGCACGATCCGCGGCCGGCGGTCGGCAAGAACAAGCCCAGGAAAGGCGCGCGGCTTTCGAAATAATTTGTGGAGTGCCGAGCGCCCGCGTCAGGTAATATAACAAGGGGCGGGCGGAGCGGAGGACGAGAGGGAGGATAACATGCGTGCATTGCCGGCAGCGGTCGCTGCACTGATGCTGCTGAGCGCGGGCGCCGCCGCGCAGGACGCCTATCCGGCGAGGCCGATCAAGATCATCGTCTCGGTGCCGGCCGGCGGCGGCGTCGACACCGTGACGCGCATCATCGCCGACGGGCTGCACCGCAAGCTCGGCCAGCCGGTGGTGGTGGAGAACCACGCCGGCGCCGGCGGCAATATCGGCGCCGAATTCGTGTTCAAATCGCCGCCCGACGGCTACACGCTGCTCGCCTCGCAACCCTCGCCGATCACGGTCAACCCCCTGCTCTACAAGAACATCGCCTTCGACCCGGCCAAGTTCGAGCCGGTCGCGATCATGACCAAGATCGCCAATGTGCTGCTGGTGCGCCCGGATTTCCCGGCCAAGGACGCCAAGGAGTTCATCGCCTACGTCAAAGCCAATCCCGGCAAGGTCAACTACGCCTCGCAGGGCATCGGCACGACGTCGCATCTGACGGCGGCGCTGTTCGAGAAGGTCACCGACACCAAGCTCGTGCACGTGCCCTACAAGGGCACGGCGCCGGCGCTCAACGACATCATCGCCAGCCATGTCGACATGATCTTCATGGAGCTCGCCTCCGCCATGCGGCTGCACCAGGGCGGCAAGGCGCGCATCCTGGCGGTGGCGACCCGGGAACGGATCGCGACGCTCAAGGACATCCCGACCTTTGCCGAAGTCGGCGTGAAAAACTTCGAATCGGGGACCTGGAACGCCATCAGCGCGCCGCCCGGCACGCCCAAGGCCATCGTCGACAAGCTCAACAAGGCGATCGGCGAGGTGCTGCAGGAGCCCGAGGTCAAGTCGCACTTCAACAACCTCAACCTCGAAGCCGGCGGCGGCACCCCGGCTGAGGCGGCCGCTTTCATCAAGCAGGAGACGCTGACCTGGGGCAATGTCATCAAGGAGGCGCATGTCCCGATGCACTGAGTCTTGGTCAACTCGTTGCACCTGAAACGAAATTCTTAAAGATAGTATCTTTACTATTATAAAAGCCGCGCCATACTGCCGCTCCCAATCACGGGCGCGAGCCATCACGCGAACCATGACGCGAGCCTTGCGGCAGCCGGTGCAGATGAGCGGCGACCTGACGGCGCGGATCATGTTCGCCGGCCGCGCCTCCTCGCTGTCGGCGCGGATCGTCGGCCATGTGCGCGACGAGCTGTTCGCCAAGCGGCTCAAGCCCGGCGACTTCCTCGGCACCGAGAAGGATCTGGCGGCCCGTTTCGGCAGCAGCCGCATCGTCGCGCGCGACGCCCTGCGCACGCTGGAGGCGCTCGGCATCGTCGAGATCCGCATGGGCAAGGGCGGCGGCGCCCGCATCGCGCAGGGCAATCCGCGGCTGTTCGCCGAGGCGCTCGCCGTGCAGCTCGACCTCACCGGCGTCTCCGCCGCCGAGATCATGGATGCGCAGCGCGCCATCGAGACGCTCGGCGCCGAGCTCGCCGCCGAGAACGCCACCGCCGCCGACGTCGCCAGACTGCGCGGGCTGCTTGCCGAAGCGCAGGCCGCCATCGACGACCTCGACCTGTTCACCCGGCTGTCGCGCGATTTCCATCTCGCCGTCGCCGAGGCCTCGCATAACCGCGTGCTGGTGGTGCAGCTCATTTCGCTCGAGCACGTCTCCTGGCCGCGCCGCAACGTCACCGCCACGGCCAAGCTCGCGCAGCACATCCTGGAGATTCACAGCAAGCTTGCCGACCTCATCGAGTTGCGCGACGCCGCCGCGGCGCGCGCGCTGATGGACGACCACGTCAAGATGATCCGCGCCCGGCGCGTCGCCGAGCACAGCCACGACGATCAATCCTGCTGCTGACAGTTCAAAAGGGAGAGAAACATGGCGAAATTCATCATCGAACCGCACTTCCGGCTGCAAGAGTGGATTGCCCACGACAAGGGTTATTTCAAGGACGAAGGGCTCGACTATGAATTCCGCGAGCTGATCAAGTCGAGCGACGGCAAGCACCACGACAAGGGCGACAAGGTCGGCGCCATGCAATCCTTCGAGGCCGGCCGCAAGGCCGACGTCTCCTGCGCCTGCCACTGGACCGTCAACGTCGCGGCGGCCAAGGGCCACGGCCGCATGGCCAACGAGGTCTATTCGGTGTCGCCGGCCGGCATCTTCGTGCAGCCCGATTCCAAGATCAAAACGCCGGAGGACCTTGCCGGCGTGCCGATCTCGGTCGGCTACCAGTCCGGCAGCCACTACGCCACCATCCAGTCGCTCGAGCAATTCATCCCGCAGGACAAGATGAACCTCGTCTACTCCGACGGCATGCTGTTTGCGCGCATGGACAAGCTGATCGAGGGCAAGGCGCCGGCCGTCCACCTGTTCAGCGGGCCCTATTATTTCGCCGAGCAGCTCGGCTTCCGGAAGATCCTCGACGCCACCTTCATGATCGGCATGATGATCCACGGCAATCCGGACCCGGAAGACCTGCGCAAGTTCTTCCGCGCGCTCAGGCGGGCGCAGCGCGACCTCGACCTGCGCCCGGACCTCTACACGCACTACTACACGAAGGAATTTCCCGAGCGCTATCACGCCCGCATGGACACCCGCCGCTGGGGGCCTGGCGAGCGCCTGGTGTTCGAGCCCTATACCCAGGAGGTCTACCAGGAAGCCCGCAACTGGATCGCCGCGCACGGCATCTACCCCGACGGCAATCTGGGGGCTCAGCGCTACGAGGAGGCCACCGTCTCCGTCATGTGACGGATTGGTTTGGCGCCCAATCAATAGCCAAAGAGGCGGGGAAAACGGCATTATCCCCGCTTGCGGACCGGTGGGCAGAATCTCGCGCCGCGTGGGCTTTAAGCCTCGCGGCGCTTTTCTTTGCCGACGAGCTAAGGCATTCTACCGGCATGCAATAACAGCAGTGATCCAGGGAGGATGAGAATGAAGCGCTTCATCATCGCAGGCGCAGCCCTGCTCGCCGCCGGCCTGTCCGGCGGCACCGCCGGCGCGCAGGATACCGTCAAGGTCGGGATGCTGATCTCGCTGTCCGGCCAATTCGCGGACACCGGCGCCCAGATCCTGAACGGCGCCAAGCTGTACATCAAGCAGCACGGCGACACCGTCGCCGGCAAGAAGATCGAGCTCATCGTCAAGGACAATGGCGGCATCAATCCGCCGGTGGCCAAGCGGCTCGCCCAGGAACTGGTGACCCGCGATAACGTCGACATCATCGCCGGCTTCGACCTGACGCCGAACGCGCTGGCGGCCGCCGACGTATCCGCCGAGGCCAAGAAGTTCATGGTCGACATGAACGCCGCGACCGCGGTCGTCATCACCAAGTCGCCCTATATGGTGCGCACGTCGATGACGATCCCGCAGCTCAACCAGACGCTGGGCACCTGGGCCGAAAAGAACGGCGTCAAGAAGGCCTACACCATGGTCGCCGACTTCGGCCCCGGCATCGACGCCGAAGGCGCCTTCACCAAGGGCTTCACCGCCGCCGGCGGCCAGGTGGCCGGTTCGGTGCGCATGGCGGTCGCCAACCCGGACTTCTCGGCCTACGTGTCGCGCGCCAAGGACCTCAATCCGGAGGGCATCTTCGTCATGATCCCGGGCGGCGCCATGCCCGGCGCCTTCGGCAAGGCGCTCGCCGAACGCGGCATCGACCCCAACAAGACCAAGGTCATGGGCCAGATGGAGATCACCGACGAGCACGCCCTGGCCAGCATGGGCGACGTCGCCATCGGCATGATCACCGTCGCGCACTACGACTACAACCTCAAGAACAAGACCAACCAAGACTTCGTCAAGGCATACAACGCCGAGTACAAGCGCAACCCCGACTTCTTCTCGGTCGGCGGCTACGACGGCATGCACGTGATTTACGAAGCGCTGAAGAAGACCAAGGGCAAGACCGACGGCGACTCGCTGATCGCCGCCGCCAAGGGCCTGAAATGGGACAGCCCGCGCGGCCCGATGTCGATCGACCCGGAAACCCGCGACGTCATCCAGACCGTCTACATCCGCAAGGTCCAGAAGGTGGATGGCAAGCTGGTCAACGTCGAGATTGCCAAGTTCGACAACGTCAAGAGCCCGAAATAACGGGCGCAGCGCGCAAGGCTTCGATCGGCAGGGCGGGCCGGACCGGGGACGATCCTCGTTCTGGCCCGCCGTCGCTTGTTCCGTTAGGTTTGTGAGCGCTCCATAGGGGCCTTCGGCCATGCTTCCCCCCGTTGTCGGCGTCCTGTTCGACGGCTTCGCCTACGGCATGCTGCTGTTCCTGCTGTCGGTCGGGCAGTCGGTGACGCTCGGCATGATGAATTTCATCAACCTCGCGCACTGCGCCTTCGCCATGCTCGGCGGCTATGTCGCCGTGATCCTGGTCAACGATTTCGGCTGGCCGTTCTTCGCCGTGCTGCCGGTCGCGTTCGCCGCCGCGGCCGTCGTCAGCATCGGCTTCGAGCGCGCGCTTTACCGGCCGCTGTACAAGGCCACCGACCTCGACCAGGTGCTGCTGACCATCGGCATTACCTTCATGTCGGTCGCGGTCGCCGCCTATGTCTTCACCACCGCGCAGCAGCCGATCCAGCTGCCGTCCTATCTGCGGCAGTCGATCGAGGTGCTGGGCCTGCGGCTCGCCGTCTACCGCCTGATCCTGATCGCGATGTCGCTGGTCATCACCGGCGTTCTGGTCGCCGCGCTCGAATACACGCGCTTCGGCGCCCAGGTGCGCGCTTCGGTCGACAACGCGCGCATGGCGCGCGGGCTCGGCATCGACGTCGACCGCACCTTCGCCATCACCTTCGCGCTCGGCTCGGGGCTCGCCGGCCTCGGCGGCGCGCTGGCGATCGAAATCGTCGGCCTCGATCCCTCCTTCGCCTTCACGTATCTGGTGTACGTGCTGATCGTCGTCTCGGTCGGCGGCCTCGGCTCCATCCGCGGCTCATTCGCGGCCGCCGCCGTGCTCGGCATCAGCGACATCGCCGGCAAATACTACGTGCCGCAGGTCGGCGCCTTCCTGATCTATCTGGTGATGATCAGCCTGCTGATGTGGCGGCCGACCGGCCTGTTCGGGAGACGCTAGCCATGGCCGTCGCCGACACCGCGCAGAGCCCCCGGGTTTACCTGCGGCATCTGAGCCGCTGGCGCGGCATCGAGATCGCCTTCTGGCTGGCGACATTGGTGCCGTTCATCCTGCTGCCGAACTATCTCTCGCTCGCCAGTCAGATCGCCATCACGGCGCTGTTTGCGCTGTCGCTCGATCTCATTCTCGGCTATGCCGGCATCGTCTCGCTCGGCCACGCGGCGTTTTTCGGCATCGGCGCCTACACCGCGGGCCTGATCTCGGCAAAATTGGGCTGGGGCGAGCCGCTCACCGGGCTCCTCGCCGCGGCGTTGATCGCCGGCCTCGCCGGCTACGCCACCAGTTTCATCATCGCGCGCTTCCGCCATCTCGCGCTGATCATGCTGACGCTCGGCTTCGGTCTGTTGCTGGCGGAGCTTGCCAATAGCGCGGGTTGGCTGACCGGCGGCGTCGACGGCCTGCAGGGCATCCGCATGTGGCCGCTGCTCGGCGTCTTCAAGTTCGACCTTTACGGCTACACCGCCTATTCCTACGGTCTGGCCGTGTTGTTCGTGGTCTTCCTCGGCGCGCGGCGGCTGATCCATTCGCCGTTCGGGCTGGCGCTGCGCGGCATCCGCGAGAACTGGCTGCGCATGCCGGCCATCGGCGCCGACAGCCGCGCGCATATCCGCACCATCTATACCATCGCTGCGGCAATCGCCGGCGTCGCCGGCGCGCTGCTGGCGCAGACCACCGAGACGGTGTCGCTCGATTCGCTCGGCTTCGAGCGTTCGGCCGAGGTGGTCGTGATGCTGGTGCTCGGCGGCGCCGGACGGCTCTACGGCGGCTTGATCGGCGCCGCCATCTTCATGGTGGCGCGCGACCAGTTCTCCGGCATCGCGCCGCAGTACTGGTATTTCTGGATCGGCGCGCTGCTGGTGGCGGTGGTGATGTTCCTGCCGAACGGCATCCTTGGCGGCTTGTCGAAAATCCTGGCGCGGTGGGGATACCGGTGAGCGCCATCGCCCTTTCGACGCGCGGCCTGTCCAAGAGCTTCGGCTCGCTGGTGGTGGCGCGCGATATCGAGCTCGAACTGCCGGTCGGCGCGCGCTATGCCCTGATCGGACCGAACGGCGCCGGCAAAACCACGCTGATCAACCTGATGACCGGCATGCTGGCGCCCAATGCCGGCCGGATTTTTCTCGGCGAGGAGGACATCACCGCGCTCGAGCCGCAGGACCGGGTGCGGCGCGGCCTTGCCCGCACTTTCCAGATCAACACGCTGTTCGCCGGCCTCAACGCGCTCGAGGCCGTGACGCTCGCCGTCTGCGAACGGCGCGGCATCTCCGGCGAATTCTGGCGCAACGTCGCCGCGCACGGCGAAGCCGTCGACGAAGCCTACGACATCCTGGTCAAGCTCAGGCTCGGCGATTCATGCTATCAGCCGACGCGCGAGCTGCCCTACGGCCGCCAACGGCTGCTCGAGATCGCGCTCGCCCTCGCCACCCGTCCGCGCGTGCTGCTGCTCGACGAGCCGGCGGCCGGCGTACCGCACGAGGAGAGCGGCGAAATTTTCGAGGTGGTCGCCGGATTGTCCAACAACTTGACGCTGCTGTTCATCGAGCACGACATGCACGTCGTCTTCCGCTTTGCCACCCACATCATCGTGCTGGTCGGCGGCGGCGTATTCACGCAAGGGTCGCCCAAGGAGATCGCCGCCGACCCGGGCGTGCGCGAAGTCTATCTCGGGACCCGCAAGCATGGCTGAGGCGCTCATCAAGCTCGACAAGGTGACCGCCGGCTACGGCGACGCGGTGGTGCTGCACGACGTCTCGCTGGAATTGCCCGAGCACGGCAGCCTCGCCGTGCTCGGCCGCAACGGCGTCGGCAAATCGACGCTCCTGCTGACGATCATGGGTTACACGCAATTGCGCGGCGGCCGCATCGGCTGGCGCGGCGAGGACATTTCGCGCCTGGCGCCGCACCGCCGCGCCGCGGGCGGCATCGGCTGGGTGGCGCAGGAGCGGGAGATTTTTCCCTCGCTCAGCGTGGAAGAGAACCTCACCGTCGCCGCCCGCCGCGGCGCCTGGGATCTGCAAGGCGTCTACAAGCTGTTTCCGCGCCTGAACGAGCGCCGCAACAATCGCGGCAACCAGCTCTCCGGCGGCGAGCAGCAGATGCTGGCGATCGCGCGCGCGCTGATGACCAATCCGGCGCTGGTGCTGCTGGACGAGCCGTTCGAGGGACTGGCGCCGGTGATCGTCGAGGAGCTGATCGGCGCCATCAAGCAGATGCTGTCCGGCCGCAGCATCGCCATCGTCCTGGTCGAGCAACACACCGAAATCGCGCTGGAATTGACCCGCGACGCGATCGTGCTGGAGCGCGGCGCGGTTGTGCACCGGGCGGCCTCGCCGGCGCTTGCCAAGGACCTGCCGACGCTGGAGCGGCTGGTCGGGTTGCGCGTCGCCGCGACGGCATGACAGAGTAATTGCCATTGGCGCGGCCGCCAGGCCGCGAGCCCGGAATCCAGAGCAACACGGATAGGCCTTTCAAAAGGCTGTGGATTCCGGGCTCGCTCGCGGCGCTTGCGCCCCGGAATGACAAGGAAAATTGCATGCCCAACCCCATGATCCCGCGCGAGCGCGCCGATTATTCGGCGATCGTCGACCGTCCGCCGCTCAAACTGCCGGGCAACGCCCGCATCGTGTTCTGGACCATCGTCAATTACGAGGTCTGGGACATCGGCAAGCCGATGGCCCGGCAATTGCTCCCCGCGCCGACCGGCGTGCAGCTGATGCCGGATGTGGTGCACTGGGCTTTCCACGAATACGGCATGCGGGTCGGCTGCTGGCGGTTCCACGAGCTGTTCAAGAAGCTCAAGATCAAGCCGACGCTCGCCGCCAATGCGCGCATCTGCGAGGACTATCCACGCGTCGCCGAAGAGGCCAAGCGTGACGGCTGGGAATTCATGGGCCACGCCTACGAGCAGGGGCCGATCCACAAAGAGGCCGACCAGGCGGCGATGATCAATCGCACCATGGACATCCTGACGAAATTCAGCGGCAAGAAGCCGGTCGGCTGGCTCGGCCCCGGCCTGACGCAGACGCTCGAGACGCCGGAATTGCTCGCCGCGGCCGGCGTCAAATATATCGGCGACTGGGTCTATGACGACGAGCCGACCGTGATCCGCACCGCCAGGGGGCCGCTCGTCACGCTGCCCTACACCATCGAGTGCAACGACATCCCGATGATGCTGATCCAGCATCATGAGAGCGATTACCTTTTCAAACGCACCGTCGACCAGTTCGACCGGCTCTACGCCGAGAGCAAGAAGCGCGCGAAAATCTGCGCTTTGGCGATCCACCCCTACATCAGCGGCCAGCCGCATCGCATCAAATACCTCGAAGCCATCTACAAATACGTCAACAAGCACAAAGGCGTGCTGCACTGGAACGGCGCGCAGATCCTCGACTGGTATCAGTCCGTCGCCGCCAAGCAGTTGAAGGCCGCGGAGTGAATGCCGCGCCGTTGAGCCTGCTCGAGGTCAGCGGCGTCACGCTGCAGTACAAGACCGCGCGCCATCTCGTCACCGCGGCCTACAAGGTCGATTTCGAAGTCCGTCAAGCCGACCGCTATGTGATCCTCGGCCCCTCCGGCTGCGGCAAGTCGACCCTGCTCAAAGCCGTCGGCGGCTTCATGGCGCCGGTCGAGGGCACCATCCGCATGCGGGACCGCCCCGTGACGGAGCCGGGCCCGGACCGCATGATGGTGTTCCAGGAATTCGAGCAGCTGATGCCCTGGAAGACGGTCGAGCAGAACGTGCTGTTCCCGATGAAGGTGACCGGCAAGTTTCCGCGCGACGAGGTGGAGAAGCGGGCGCTGGCGGCAATCGACAAGGTGCAGCTCAGTCCGTTCCGCGACGTCTACCCGCACATGCTGTCGGGCGGCATGAAGATGCGCGTCGCCATCGCCCGCGCCATGGCGCTCGAGCCGGACATCCTGCTGATGGACGAACCGTTCGCGGCGCTCGACGCGCTGACGCGGCGGTCGATGCAGCAGGAGCTGTTGACGCTGTGGAAGCAGCTGCGCTTCAGCATGCTGTTCGTCACTCATTCCATCGAGGAGGCCATGCTCGTCGGCTCGCGCATCCTCATCCTGACGCCGCATCCGGGCCGCGTCCGCGCCGAGCTCGACACCTCGATGTTCGACTTTTCCAATATCGACTCCCCGGACTTCGGCCGCATGGCCAAGCGCATCCACGGCCTGCTGTTCGATGATCGAACCGCGGTGCCGGCATGAGCACGCCACGGCCCGAATTCGAGCGGCCGCCGATCGATGCCGGCCACATCGGCGATATCGAGCGCCCGCTGCCGCTCGGCGAACGCATTTTGCGCAACGACGCGGTGCAGCGCATCGCCATCATCCTGCTGCTGATCGCGGCCTGGGAGGCTTATGCGCGCTGGCTCGACTACGCGCTGCTGTTCCCGACCTTCACCGAAACCATCCGCGTCGCCTGGACGGATTTCGGCGAACTGTCGATGCGGATCGCCGCCACCATGCGCGCCCTGCTCATCGGCTACGCCGCCGGCCTCGCCTGCGCCGCGGTGCTGACGACGCTTGCGGTGGCAAGCGATTTCGGCGCGCGCTTTCTGTCGACACTGACCGCGATGTTCAATCCGCTCCCCGCCATCGCCCTGCTGCCGCTGGCGCTGATCTGGTTCGGGCTGGGCACGCCCTCGCTGGTCTTCGTCATCGTGCACTCGGTGCTGTGGGCCGTGGCCCTCAACACGCTGACCGGCTTCCGCGCCGTGCCGGAGACGCTGCGCATGAGTGGGCGCAATCTCGGCCTGAAAGGCGTGCGCTATGTGCTGCTGATCCTGATCCCGGCGGCGTTTCCCTCGATATTGGCCGGATTGAAGATCGGCTGGGCGTTCGCCTGGCGGACGCTGATTGCCGCCGAACTCGTGTTTGGGGCATCATCCCGCTCGGGTGGGCTGGGCTGGTATATATTCGCCGCGCGCTCGGAGCTCGACACCGCCCGGGTCTTCGCCGGGCTGCTGGCGGTGATCGTGATCGGCCTTCTGGTCGAGGCGGTGATCTTCCGGGCGATCGAGGCGCGCACGGTCAAGCTCTGGGGCATGCAGAGATAAGTCAAGAACAAGGGCGGAGGAAACCATGTTCGTCAGATCGATAACGCAGACGCTGCTCGGCATCGCCGCCGCAACTTTGCTGGCGCTGCCGGCTCAAGCGCAGGTGCCGGAAATCCGCCTCGCCCGGCAGTTCTCCATGGGCTACCTGCAGCTCAACGTCATGGAGCACCAGAACCTGATCGAGAAGCACGCCAAGGCGCTCGGCATTCCCGAAGTCAAGGTGAGCTGGCTCACCTTCAACGGCCCCGCCGCGGTCAACGAGGCGCTGATCTCCGGCAATATCGATATCGCCTCGGGCGGCGTGCCGGGCCTCCTGGTGCTGTGGTCGCGCACCAAGGGAACGCCGCAGGAGGTGCGCGGCATCTCGGCGCTGTCCTCGCAGCCCTTCCTGCTCAACAGCCGCAACCCGAACGTCAAGACCATCAAGGATTTCAAGGACAGCGACCGCATCGCCGTGCCGGCGGTCAAAGTCTCGGTGCAGGCGATCACGCTGCAGATGGCGGCGGCCAAGGTCTTCGGCGACAAGGAATTCAGCAAGCTCGACTCGCAGACCGTATCGATGTCGCCGCCGGACGCCACCGTCGCGCTGATGAAGGGCGGCTCGGAGGTCACCGCGGCGTTCAGCGTACCGCCGTTTCAGTATCAGCAGCTCGAAAGCCCCGACATTCACACGGTGCTCAATTCCTTCGACGTCATGGGCGGCTCGCATACCTTCACGGTGGCCTGGTGCTTCGCCGCGTTCCGCGACAAGAACCCCAAGCTCTACAAGGCGCTGGTCGAAGCGCTGAAGGAAGCGACCGACATCGTCAACAAGGACAAGCAGGCGGCCGCCAGGCTATGGATCGAGGATTCGCATTCCAAGCTGTCGCCCGACATGGTCGGCAAGATCGTCGCCGGCCCGCAAGTGCATTGGACCATGGTGCCGGAACACACCATGAAATATGCCGACTTCATGGCAAGCGTCGGCACGCTCAAGAACAAGCCGGCGTCGTGGCAGGATTACTTCTTCCCGGAGATCCACGGCGAGAAGGGAAGCTGACTTTCTCGTCATGGCCGGGCTTGTCCCGGCCATCCACGCCTTCCTTTGGCAAGGCTGTGGGACGTGGATGCCCGCGACAAGCGCGGGCATGACGACCGCTACCGGCTCGCCACCACCTTGTGCCGCTGCTCGCCTAACCCGTCGATCGACGCCGTCACCACGTCGCCGGCTTGCAGATAGACCGGCGGCTTTTGCCCGAAGCCGACGCCCGCCGGCGTGCCGGTCAGGATGACGTCGCCCGGCTGCAGACTCATGAAGCGGCTGATGTACGCCACCAGCGCCGGCACGCCGAAGATCATGTCGCGCGTGTTGCCGTTCTGCTTGACGACGCCGTTGACGGAAAGGCGCAGCGCCAGACCGTGCGGATCGGGGATTTCCGCGCGCGTTGCAACCCAGGGCCCGAGCGGCGCGAAGCTGTCGCAGCTCTTGCCCTTGAAGCCCTGACCGCCGCGGTTGAACTGGAAGTCGCGCTCGGAGAAATCGATGCCGAGCACGTAGCCGAACACATGGTCCAAGGCATCGCGCTCCGCGATATCGGCGCCCGGCTTGCCGATCACGACGCCGAGCTCAACCTCCCAGTCGATGCCCTTGGAATCGCGCGGGATGACAACATCGTCATTCGGCCCACACAGCGCACTCGTCGCCTTGAGAAACAGCGTCGGCTCTTTCGGCAAGGCGAGCCCGGTCTCCTCGGCATGATCGCGATAGTTGAGGCCGACGCCGATGATCTTGCCGACTTGCGCCAAGTCGAACACGTCGCCGCCAAGCGGCGTGCGCGCATCGCGTGTATGCCGCACCATTTTCATTGCATCGAACTCCGCCTCGGTCTCACCGGCCTACCCTGTACAAGATCATAAGCGCCTGCAAAACTGGCCCACGTCATTCCGGGACCGCGCGAAGCGCGGGGCCCGGAATCCAGAACGATTGACCGCGCTTTGTGTCTGGATTCCGGGCTCGCGGCCGTTGGCCGCGCCCCGGAATGACGAGAAAAAAGGACCCGCCCGTGAACTTTCCCAAGCCGAATGTCGGCATGCTGCCGAACGACCGCCTCGCCTATTCGCCGATCGTCAACCGCAAGCCGCTCAAGCTGCCGAAGGGCGCGCGCATGGTGGTGTGGACCGTCACCAATGTCGAGGAATGGGACCCGACGCAGACCATGCCGCGCACGGTGCTCACCCCGCCGGCCGGCGGCTCGCCGATGCCGGACATCCCGAACTGGTGCTGGCACGAATACGGCAACCGCGTCGGCTTCTGGCGGCTGTTGCAGGTCTACGACGAGTTCAAGATCCCCGGCGTCATGAACATCAACGGCTCGGCCGTCGAGGCCTTCCCGGACATCGTCAAGGCTTGCGTCGAGCGTAACTGGGAGTTCGTCGGCCACGGCTACACCCAGCGCAACATGCAGAAGGTCGAGAACGAGCGCGCCGACATCAGAAAGAGCGCCGAGGTGCTGGAGCGCGCGACCGGCAAACGGCCGCGCGGCTGGCTCGGCCCCGGCCTCACCGAGACCTGGGAAACGCCGGACGTGCTGGCCGAGGAAGGCTATGACTATGTCGCCGACTGGGTGCTGGACGATCAACCGGTGTGGCTGAAGACCCGCGGCAAACCGATCCTCAACATCCCTTACACCCAGGAATGCAATGACGTCGCCATGATGCTGATCCAGCATCACAAGGCGAGCGAGTTCTACGAACGGGCGATGGACCAGTTCGAGCAGATCTACAAGGACGCCAAGGGCTCGGCCCGCGTCATGGCGATTTCGGTGCATCCCTACATCATGGGCGCGCCGCACCGCGCCAAATATTTCCGCAAGATCTACGAGAAGATCCGCAAGAAGCGCGACGTGCTGTTCTGGACCGGCGCGCAGATCGCGGACTGGTACAAGAAGGTTGGGCCGCAGGCGCCCGAGTGAGCCGGACAACCCGGACCACAAAGCAGAGCGTACTCCCCTCCCCCTTGTGGGGAGGGGTTGGGGGTGGGGGTCCGGGGGGTCAGACGACAGTCATCAGTAATCAGATCGCGCTCTTGTTGCGCTGATTACTGATGACTGATTACTGATGACTGACTACTGATACCTGCCACCCCCTCCCTAACCCTCCCCCACAAGGGGGGAGGGAACAGGCTGCGAATTGCCGCACGCCCACAACCGATTCAAAAGGCCGCACCCATGCACCCACGCGAACGTCTCGCCTATTCGCCGATCGAAGGCCGCCCGCCGCTGAAATTCCCCAAGGGCGTGCGCCTGGTGATCTGGCCGGTGCTGACGCTGGAGGAATGGGACATGTCGCGGCCGATGGCGCGCATGGTGATCTCGCCGCCGCAAGGCCAGCCGCAGCAGCCCGACCACCCGAACTGGACCTGGCACGAATACGGCATGCGCGTCGGCTTCTGGCGGCTGCGCAAGGTGTTCATGGAGCTCGGCATCTCGCCGACCGTGCCGATCAACGCCCGGGTCTGTGAGACCTATCCGACGGTGGTGAAAACCTGCATCGACAGCGGCTGGGAACTCGCCGCGCACGGCTACGACCAGGTGCCGATGCACAAGGTCGACGACCAGCGCGCCGTCATCATGAAGTCGATGGACTTGATCGAGCGCTTCTCCGGCAAGCGGCCGCGCGGCTGGTTCGGCCCCGGCCTGACGCAGACCTTCGACACGCTCGACTATCTCTCCGAGGCCGGCGTCGAATATGTCGGCGACTGGGTGCTGGACGACGAGCCGGTGACGCTGAAGACCACGCACAAGCCGGTGGTGGCGTTGCCGTATAATTTCGAGGTCCACGACATCGTGCTGTGGGCACTGCAGTATCAAATGTCGGATGCCATGCACGAGCGGGCGCGCGATCACTTCGCGTGGCTTTACGCCGAAGCCGCCGAACGGCCGAAGGTGATGGCGATCTGCACGCATCCCTTCCTGTGCGGCGTGCCGCACCGCATCGGCCACATTCAGCGCATGTTCAAGGAGCTGCTGTCGCGCGACGGCGTCGTCGCCTGGAGCGGCGATAAGATTTTGGATTGGTATTTGGGACAGCGGTATTAAGATCGAGCGATTTGACATTCGGCCGCGCGGCGATCGCAAGCCTGTTCCCTCCCCGGGGAGGGTTAGGGAGGGGGTGGCAGGTATCAGTAGTCAGTCATCAGTAATCAGAGCAACAAGCGCGCGATCTGATTACTGATGACTGTCATCTGACCCCCGGGACCCCCAACCCCTCCCCACAAGGGGAAGGGAGCAGGCTGTGCTCGCGGCAATGTCTCGGCCAAACCGAAGCAGGCTCTAGATGTCCGACGTGATCGCCCCGCTCTACCGCTCGGCCTTCGTGCCGCACGATCTGGCCGCGCCGATCGCGGGCGCCGCCGGCGGGCCGCTCGCGGGGCTGACCGCCGCGGTCAAGGACATGTACGACATCGCCGGCTACCGCGTCGGCAGCGGCAACCCGACGTTTCTCGAAACCTGCCCGATTGCCGCGAAAAATGCCGGCGCCATCCAGCGCATCCTCGACGCCGGCGCGACCATCATCGGCAAGACGGTCTGCGACGAATTCTTCTTCAGCGTCACCGGCGCCAATGCCCATTACGGCACGCCGGCCAATCCGCGGGCGCCGGGCCGGCTGCCGGGCGGCTCGTCGAGCGGTTCGGCCTCGGCGGTGGCGTCCGGGGCCTGCGATTTCGCGCTGGGCAGCGACACCGGCGGCTCGGTGCGCATCCCCGCTTCGTTCAACGGGCTCTACGGCCTGCGGCCGACGCTCGACCGCATCGATCTGTCCGGCGTGCAGGCGATGGCGCCCTCGTTCGACGTGCCCGGCTGGTTCGCGGCGAGCCCGGGCATCTTCCGCAAGGTCGGCGCCGTGCTGCTCGACCAGCGGCGGGTCGCGGCGCGCCTCGACCGCATGATCGTGCTGGAGGACGCCTTCGCCGAAGCCGATGACGACGTCGCCGACCTTTTGCGCTCGGCGCTCGAATTCATGACCGACGACCTGCCGCCGGTGGCCCACGCCCGCATCTCGCTCGAGGGCTTCGATCCGTGGCGCGAGGCGTTCCGCACCATCCAGGGCTATGAGGTGTGGCAGACCTTCGGCGCCTTCGTGGCCCGCTATCGCCCGCAGATCGGCCCCGGCGTGCGCGAGCGCATCGAATTTTCCGCGCGCGTCAGCGAGGCGGAGGCGCAGGCCGCCCGCCGCGTGCAGGCGCAGGCGCGCGACCACATCCTGCAGACGGTCCAGCCGGGCACCATCCTGGCGCTGCCGACGGCGCCCTGCATCGCGCCGCCGATCGACGGTACGGCGGAGGAGATGGATCATTTCCGCACGCGGGTGATGCGCCTGACCTGCACCGCCGGCATGGCCGGGCTGCCGCAGCTCAACCTGCCGATCGGCACGCTCAATGGCTGCCCGGTCGGGCTCTCCTTCATCGGCTGGCCGGGCGGCGACGAGGTGCTGCTCGATCTCGCCTGTGAATTGTCGCGCCACTGCGGGATGGCGGCCTAGGGCGTTTTGTGCTTTGACAAGCGCATGGCTGCCGACTTCCTCGACAAGAAGACCATCGCCGAACTGACCGCGCGGATGTATCTCGAGTGCGGCGCGGTGCGCTTCATGCAGGACAAGCCCTTCATCTTCACCTCGGGCTGGGCGAGCCCCGTCTACAACGACTCGCGCTGGCTGATTTCGTTCCCGGACCTGCGCTCGACCATGATGGATTTCGCCATCGCCACCATCGACCGCGACATCGGCCGCGGCGAGATCGACGCGGTGGCGGGCGGTGAAACCGCCGGCATTCCTTTCGCCGCCTGGGTCGCCGACCGCATGCATCTGCCGATGCAATACGTGCGCAAGAAGCCAAAAGGCTTCGGCCGCAATGCGCAGATCGAGGGCAAGCTCGATGCCGGCCAGCGCGTGCTGCTGGTCGAGGACCTGACCACCGACGGCCGCAGCAAGGTCAATTTCGTCAAGGCGATCCGCGACGCCGGCGGCCGGTGCGCGCACTGCTTTGTGATTTTCTTCTATGACATCTATCCGGAAGGCAGGAAGATCCTGGCCGATCTCGGCGTCACCCTGCACGCGCTGACGACCTGGTGGGACGTGCTGGCGGTCGCCAAAGCGAGCGGCAAGTTCGACGCCAAAATGCTGGCCGAGGTCGAGAAATTCATGCACGATCCGGCCGGCTGGTCGAAGGCCCATGGCGGCGCGGCCAGCGCCGCGGAGTGAGCCGTCACCCTGAGGCGTTCGGCGCGAAGCGTCGAGCCTCGAAGGGCGACGGCCAAAGGCTCGTAGACCTTGGCCTTCATCCTTCGAGGCTCGCTTCGCTCGCACCTCAGGATGACGGGGAAAAACGGGAGGTTGTCATGGCGAAGGCAAAGCGCAAGGCGAAGGCAACCAGGGCAAAACGCAAGGCCAAGCCGGCAAAGAAGAAGACCGCCGCAAAGACGGCCGCAAAATCCGCCAAGCCGTGGCCCAAGCAGACATTCACCGTCAGCCATCATCGCGATGAGGATTTCGACGCGGGCTTGCGGCCCTATTCGGCCTATCGCGATCTCGGGCTGGCGCCGGCGACCGGCGGCATGGTGCAGGCCCATGTCATCCGCATGACCAAGCCGTTCACGCCCGGCGAAGTCGACATCCCGCACTATCACGATGTCGACTTCCAGATGGTCTATGTGCTCAAGGGCTGGTTCGAGAGCGAGTTCGAGGGCGAAGGCCGCCACCGCTTTTACGCCGGCTCGTGCTGGATCCAGCCGCCGAAAATCAAGCACACCGTGCGCGGCTATTCCGACGACTGCGAGTTGCTGGAGATCGTGCTGCCGGCCGGCTTCGAGACGGTGACGCTGGCGTAAATTGCTTTCGCCGTGACAAGGGCGCGCGTCCTCCTCCTGTCGTCCCGGGCGGCCCGCGAACATGGTGAGGAGCCGGCGCTCCACCCTCCCCTCAGGGTGGATCGAAGCAAGCTGCGAGCGGGGTGGGGTGAAATGCTTGCGCCGAAGTTCACCCCACCCCGACCGCCTTCGCTGACGCTCGGCGGTCGACCCTCCCCCTGAAAGGGGAGGGTGAAAAATCGCGCTTCCGATATCGTTGTCAAACAGCAGACATGCGTCATCGCCCCTGTTCTTTGCTCGGCCCGGGGTGAGCCGCATTGCCAGTTTCCGCATCGCCCTTGAAAGTACCGAGGGCGCGCGGGACGCCAGGGGTCCGGGGCGCACACAAGTTTACGCAGTGTGCGCAAACAGGGTGCTCGGACCCACGGGCCTCGACACCTCGCGACGTCGAGGCTTCGTCGACCTCCGTCGCGCTCTTACGCGCTTCGGAGGATTTTTCAGTCCGCAAGTCCGCCAGTCCCAAGGCGTCCCGCGCG
>Ga0070741_10002786_pt1 | contig 45482 bp, 43 predicted proteins | sample Coa_R1_4_FD_66440 | JGI IMG/M metagenome (GOLD analysis project Ga0070741, IMG submission 66440) | Surface soil microbial communities from Centralia Pennsylvania, which are recovering from an underground coalmine fire - Coalmine... | ecosystem: Environmental > Terrestrial > Soil > Unclassified ... | reverse complement strand
ATCGCCGCGGTCAGCGTCGTCTTGCCGTGATCCACATGCCCAATCGTCCCCACGTTCACATGCGGTTTCGTCCGTTCAAATTTGCCTTTTGCCATGCGAAATAACTCCTTAAAGTAATAGTGGAGCCCCTGATGAGAATCGGACTCATGACCTTGCCCTTACCAAGGGCACGCTCTGCCATCTGAGCTACAGGGGCAAACGCATATTTGCTTTTAGCTGGATGCTTTCGGATTTCCCAAAACACTCCACAATCCGAAATCAACAATCCTAAATTCAAAGTGGGGAGAGAGGGATTCGAACCCCCTAACCCGTTCGGGACGTGATTTACAGTCACGCGCGGCTCGCCATCTCCGCGGTCTCCCCATGGCGCATTGCAGATTTACGATTGAAAGCTGGCGAAGGGATTTGAACCCCTGACCGGGCGATTACAAATCGCCTGCTCTACCAGCTGAGCTACGCCAGCACTGCGTTTCTATCCGTCTACAGCAAGCGACGATTATATGCGCGTTATAATGCTGCGTCAAATTTTTGTCGCATTTTTTGGCTATAGCAGGCGTTCCAACGCGCGCATCCAGTTGGTGTATAGCAGTTTTGTAATGTCCTCCTCTTTCCACCCGCGCGCGATGAGACGGCGCGTCAGGTTGCGGGTATGTCCGTGATGCTCAAGGTCGGCTATAAAGTGTGGCGGCGCCAGATACGCGTTCAACGCCGCTTGCTGCGCGGGCGTCCATTGGTCCCAAATAAATTTGAAAAAATCGAACCCCAACCCGACGTGGTCAATCCCCGCAAGTTCGACGGTATATTCGATATTGTCAATGAACATGTCCAGCGTCGCCTGCGCCGCGTTTGCTCCGACCAGCGCTCCGTTCACACCGATGACGCCGCCGCGCGCGCCCACCGCGCGTATATAATCATCACTCGCATTGCGGTCAATGTCAAAAAACTTGCGCGGGTTCACATGCGAGAAAATGGGCGGACGCGTGGTCATTGCCAAAACATCCTCCACGCCCGCCGGGTTCAAATGCGCCAAATCCACGATGATGGACAGGCGCTCCATTTCGCGCACGAGGTCGCGTCCGAACGGAGTCAAACCGCCGCGCGAAGAAATGTTCGCGCCAAAGAGCCCGCCATCGGCTGCCATCGTGCGCCGCGCGTGCGTCAAGCCCACCGAACGCAAGCCCAATTCATAAAATACGCGCAGCAAATTCAAATCGCTGCCCAGCGGCTCGACGCCCTCCATCGTAATCAAGACCGCGAATTTGTTTTCCCGGCGCGCCTTGACAAGATCCGCGTACGATTTGCAGATGACAAAACGCGGATTGGATTCGCATTCGACGTACAACCGCGCGATTTGGTCCAATCCGACGCGCAGCGCTTGTTCAGGCAAATACTGTTCATCAATATAAATCGCCGCGCCGACGACGCCGATGCCGCCCGCGTCGAGCTGCGCCTCAAAATCATCGCGCAGTACATTCGCGCGTTTGCGCTTTTCATACAAATCCATCAACAAATCCCAGTGCATGTCAATCACGCCGGGCGCGTGCAGACGGTCAATGCGGGATTCGAGTGTGTCAGTATTTGGTGTGCTCATGTTCATTTTGGATTGCGGATTGCGGTTTATGCATTTCGCACTATGCATTGCGCATTGTCCGCTGCATATTCCGCATTATGCCTTCCATCTCGGGCCAATCCCTTTTGCCGCGCGCTGCATCCGCGCTGCGTACAAAACGATTGAACCTGCCACAGAAACATTTAGCGATGGCGTTTTGCCCCACATCGGCAGCTGCACTATGTAATCGCATTTTTCGCGCGTCAAGCGCCGCAAGCCATCCACCTCACTGCCGACGACGAACGCGATGGGGACCGTATAATCACCCTTGTCATACGCCATCGCGTTGGGCGCTTCTTCGATGCCGACGACCCAAATATTTTGCTTTTTCAATTCGTCAATCGTTTGCGCGAGATTGGTCACCTGCGCGATGTTCAGAAAATCCACCGCGCCGGCGGATGCCTTGCGCACTTCGGCGGTCACACCCGCTTGCCGATGTTCGGGAATCATCACGCCGTGCACGCCGACAATTTCTGCCGTCCGCAGCAGCGCGCCAAAATTTTTGACGTACTGGACATTGTCGAGCAGCAACAAGAACGGCGGCTCACTTTTTGTTTGTGCCGCCGCCAGAATATCGTCCAACTCGACATATTCGAACTCTTGCGCTTCGGCGGCGATGCCTTGATGCAATGAGCCGCGTTTTAGCAATTTGTCCAACGCGTCACGTTCCACTTCGACGATGGGGATTTTTTCGCGCCGCGCCACATCCAATGCTTCGCCCAACATGCCGTCGCGTTTTGTGCCGCGCGCAAGCAGAATGCGTCGTATCTCTGTCCCGGCGCGCAGCGCTTGCAGCACCGCGTTCCGCCCAAAAATATATTCGGTCATGACCCATCGCGTATCGCGAATCAAACTACCGCACTATCGCACTATCGCACCAATCCACTATCGCACTTTTTTCCACGTCGTGCCTTGCGCGGTGTCAGCAATCTCCACGCCCATCTCGGTCAACTGCGCACGCACCTTGTCGGCTTCGGCGTATTTTTTCGCGGCGCGCAGCGCGTTCCGTTCGGCGACGAGCGCGTTGATTTTTGCCGCTTCCGCGTCGCTCACCGCGCGGGTAGGTTCTTTGAGCGTCAACCCCAACACCTCCGCGAGTTCTTTCAGTGTCGCCTGCGCGGGAGCGAGGTCTTGCGGCGCTGCGCCCTCGCCGCGCGCGCGATTGATGTCACGCGCCAAATCGTACAACACGCCCAGCGCGCCCGCCGTATTCAAATCGTCGTCCATCAACGCGATAAATTTCTCACGTGTTTCATTTGCTCTCGCTTTTAACTCTTCTCCGAAAGAGCGAGGGGCATCCTTCTCCCCTTCCCTTTTAGGGAGAGGGTTGGGGGGTAGGTCCGCCACCGCCGCGCGCAAACGCTCCAGCCCGCGCTCCGCTGCTTCCACGCCCTCTTCTGTCCATGCGAGCGGCGAACGATAATGCGTGCCGAGAATAAACGCGCGAATCGCATCGCTGCTGTGGCGCGCTAACGCGTCGGGAATATAAATCAGACCGCCAAGATGACGGGTCATCTTTTCTTCGCCGGGCAAATGCAGCAGCGCGTTATGCACCCAATAGCGCGCAAAGGGTTTACCCGTGTACGATTCGGATTGCGCGATTTCATTTTCGTGATGCGGAAACATGACGTCGAAACCGCCGCCGTGCAAATCAATCTGCTCGCCGTGCTGTTCCAAATTCATCGCCGAGCACTCGATGTGCCAGCCCGGGCGTCCGGGGCCCCACGGCGAGTCCCACGCGGGCTCTCCGGGCTTGCTGGCTTTCCAGAGCGCAAAATCCATCGGGTCTTCTTTGCGTTCATCCACCGCGACGCGCGCGCCCGCTTCCATCTCGTCGAGCGAGCGATGCGTCAATTTGCCGTAATCGGGGTCTGCGCGCACGCGAAAATACACATCGCCATCCATCACGTACGCCATGCCTTTGTCCAGCAGCCCTTGCGTCATTTTGATGATGGTGGGTATGGCTTCGGTGGCGCGCGGATACACATCGGCGCGCTGGATATTTAACGCATCCATTTCACTCAAAAAACGCGCAATGTATTTTTCCGCCAAGGCTTCGATGGTCGTATTTTCTTTTTTCGCGGTTTCGATGATGCGGTCTTCGATGTCGGTAAAGTTTTGCACGTGCTTGACCTGATAGCCGCGAAATTTCAGATAGCGCTTGAGCGTATCGAAAATGATGTACGACAGCGCGTGCCCGATATGCGCGGGACCATACAGGTTCGGACCGCAGACGTACATGGCGACATGCGGCGGTTCGCGCGGGATAAATTCTTCTTTTTGACGCGTGAGCGTGTTGTAGAGATACAGAGCCATTTCGGATGCGCAATGCGCCGTGCACAATGCAAGTCCCGGCGTTGGGCGATTGGCATTGTGCATGCGGCGTTCACTTGCCGTTGTTGGCGGGAGTCGCAAAAATCATGCGCCCCTGATTCGTTTGCAGCATGCGCGTCACGGTCACGTCAATGCTGTTGCCAATATATTTTTTGCCGTTTTCGACGACTACCATCGTGCCATCGTCCAGATACGCGACGCCCTGCCCCAATTCTTTACCTTCTTGCACAAGGCGCACGTGCATATTTTCGCCGGGCAATACAATCGCGCGCAGCGCGTTCGCCAATTCATTGATATTCAAAACGCGTACGCCTTGCAGCTCGGCGACTTTGTTCAAATTGAAATCATTGGTGAGCACGGGGGCGTGCAGTTGCTTTGCCAGACGCACCAGCTTGTCATCTACTTCGCGCACATCTTCCACGTCCATATCGGTGATGCGAATCGGCACGACAGAATCTTTTTGCAGTTTGTTGAGCATGTCCAGACCGCGCCGCCCGCGATTGCGCCGCAGCGCGTCGGAGGAATCGGCGATGTGCTGCAGTTCATTCAACACAAAACGTGGAATGGTCAAGACCCCGTCCAGGAAACCGGTACGCGAAACATCAGCGATGCGCCCGTCAATAATCACGCTCGTGTCGAGCAAGATGGTGCGCTCGGACGGATTTTCGGAAATCGCCATTTTGCCCCGCGTGTTGTCACGCGAGAGGCGCCCGCCGAACAGACTGAAAATATCGCGCTCGCGCATGATCATGACCCATGCGCCGATGTACCCGAAAAGAATCAGCGATACAAACGGCAAGATATTCTTGAACGGTTCGGGGAGTAGGGAAAGGGGAAACGCGGTGAGCGCGGCGATAATCAAACCGATGATGAGACCGATGGTGGCAGCCAACAGCTGCTGTGCGGGGACGCGGCGCACCTGGCGGCGAAACCAGCGGTAAGGACGAACGGTAAGCCACGGCGTAATCAACAAGCCGAGCGCCGCGCCGGCGAGAAGCAAAACGAGAATGAATCGAATGTCATGGTCGGGTTGCGTGGAGAGCGCCTCGCCAATGCGCCAGCCGATAATTGCAAACACGACCATGCCAATCAAACGTAAGATAAATTCGATTGACATGTCCCCTCCCGGGGTCCTTTTTCTGGGCGGCGCGAGTTGCAGCACAATCCATGTGCTGCGGATAATGGGTGCCTCCTCGCTCAGGCATAATGCCGCCATACTCCGGCGTATCCACATGCGTTAGGGGATGACCCCACCGCCTTTCGCACGTCAACGCACCGGCAGGACCTACGGAGCGCTATAAATGCCATGAACCGACAACGTTCGCAGTGAAAAAAAAAGTGTACCACGACGGCACACTTGGGCTCCAAGATGGAGCGTTCCCTTTTGCCGGGGGACGCCAGAGACGATTCCCCCGTTTCCCGGTGCAGCAATCACCGCCATTCTTTTGACGGCGCACCCACGGAGCGAAAAGGGAGCCCCGGTTCGATGCGGACTGCATCAATGGAACCGGTATGCCGTGCGCAAAACTCCATTCTGGAACTGACTCACACAAATGAAAATCCGGACGAATCGCGGGATTCCCCGTAAAAATCGCAAACATCTTAACATAACCAATTCACCTTGTCAAAGAAATTTTGCCGCCGCGCCAAATTCGGTTAGAATTTCGCCGCATGTTGTTGCGCTAGTTCTGCTTACGAAGATGTAAGTAAACAATCCAATTACCCGATTCGTCGTGTGCGTTTGTCAACGCACACGCACAAGGAGCAGAACGATGAACAAGACTTATCTCAAAACAAAAAAAGGCACCGTCAAAGTCACATTTGAACTTGTCCCCCAAGGCGATGCCAAAACCGCCGCCGTCGTCGGCGAATTCAACAGCTGGAACCCATCGGCAACGCCAATGAAACGCAAAAAAGACGGCAGTTTTAGCGTTGCCGTGAATCTTGAGAGTGGTAGACAATATCGCTTCAAGTATTATCTGGACGGACAGCGCTGGGAAAATGACCCGCAGGCAGACGGCTTGGTGCCAAACATCTTTGGCACACAAGATTCCGTGCTCGTCGTTTGAACACGGCGACTGTGTTTGGCGGAGACGCGCGCGGCGAACTGGCCGCGCGCTTTTTTTTCACTCCACCCGATCGCGCATACAATTGTTAACGTATGAATGCCGCATTGGAAACCCGCATTCGCGCCGCCGGCGCGGAAATGTCAAAACCGGGGCGCTGGCGCGTTGCCCTCGAGCAGCTCGACCAGGCGACCGCGCAAATTCTCGCTTCCGCTGATGCCGATGTCCATGCCGCGCAGTTGGCGCTGGAAAATTTACAGCTGTTGTATCAATGGTCGAGTGTCATGTCGAGCCAAGAATTTCATCGCCTCAATCACGCGGTCATGCAGCTGACCGAATTGATCGCGCAAGCTTCCGCGAAACAATAAATCGTTTCCACTTTCGCCGTCCACCGTCGCGATGCGGCGGCAGAAGCGCGCGGCATTTCTGCGGCGGCGAAAAATTTTAAGGCGCAATGTTATTGACACGATAAATTGACAGTGCTATATTACGCCGCAATTCGCGCGCCTAACCGTGACATGGAGCGGTCACATTTTTCGTGCGCGCGAGGATGCCGATGCAATCCGATTCGTCTGATTCTGCGCAAGCCGCAGCCAACGCATTCTTTTTTATCAGCCCTCACCAATGACGGTTTGGCGGGGGCTGATTTTTTGTTACCACACCTCTTGCGAGAGGAGAGGTTCGGAGGTCCAATATGTCCGCGAATTGTCCCGAATGTGAAGCCGAAATTACCTTGCAGAAACCGCTGCGCGGTGAAATCATCGTTTGTCCCGATTGCGGGGCGGAACTCGAAGTCGTAAACGAGAATCCTTTGGAACTCGACCTCGCGCCGCAAGAAGAAGAAGATTGGGGAGAGTGAAAGGAATTGCAAATTGCAAATCGCGGATTTTGGATTGACCCCGAAATCACTGTTGTCCATTTGCAATTTGCAATCTTTAACCTGCAATTATGAAAATCGCCGTACTCTATTCCCGCGCGCGCGTGGAAGAAAAAATTTTGTTCGAGACACTCGACGCGCGCGGCATTGATTATGACCGCATTGACGACCGCGACATCGCGTTTGATTTGGGCAATCCCAAAGCGTGGCTCAAGTACGATGTCGTGCTCGAACGCTGTATCAATCATTCGCGCGCGCTGTACGCGTTACGCATCTTGAACGACTGGGGCATCCCCACCGTCAACACCGCGCACGTCGCCGACGTTTGCGGCAATAAATTGGTCACCTCCTCCGCGCTGTTTCGCGCGGGCATTCCATCGCCGCGCGTACAAATTGCGTTCACACCGGAATCGGCGCTCAAGACGATTGAAGAAATGGGCTATCCGGTGATTTTGAAACCCGCCATCGGTTCGTGGGGGCGCCTGCTGTCCAAAATCAACGACCGCGACGCGGCCGAAGCGATTCTGGAACACAAAGAAATTCTTGGCTCGTACCATCACTCGATTTTCTACATTCAGGAATATATCCCGAAACCCAAACGCGACATTCGCGCGTTCGTCGTCGGCAATGAAACCATCGCGGCGATTTATCGCACCTCCGAACATTGGATTACCAACACCGCGCGCGGCGGCGCGGCGACAAATTGTCCCGTGACGCCCGAACTAAACGCGCTTTGCGTCGCGGCATCGAACGCGGTGGGCGGCGGCATCACGGGCGTGGATGTGTTGGAAGACCCCGCGCGCGGCTATCTGGTCAACGAAGTGAATTACACGATTGAATTTCGCAACAGCATCGCGACGACCGGCGTGGACATTCCGAACAAAATTATTGATTACGTGCTCGCGGTCGGTCGCGGCGACATCAATCCATTGGCAACCGCGCCGCTGCCCGATGAAGCGGCGAAAGCGTTTGCGGGAGCGGGGAGATAATGAGAGTTTCCATCGTTGGCGGTTCTGGTTATACAGGCGGCGAATTACTTCGCCTCTTGATCAAACATCCTCAAATCGAAATTTCCCAAGTCACGTCCGAGTCGCATGTCGGCGAGTACGTGTATCAGACGCATCCAAATTTGCGCGCGCAGACAATGCTGCAATATACCGCGCGTTCGGAATTGCAGCCGTGCGATGTGTTGTTTCTCGCGCTGCCGCACGGCGAAGCGCAAAAGAATATCCAGCATTATGCGTCGCTTGCGCCAAAAATTATTGACCTCAGCGCAGACTTTCGTTTGCGCGACGCGGCAAAATACAAGGAATGGTACGGCGAACATGCGGACGCGTCGTGGCTCGCCAAATTCGTGTACGGCTTGCCCGAACTGCACCGCGAAGAAATGAAAACCGCGTCGTACATCAGCGGCGTCGGCTGTAACGCGACATGCGCCAATCTTGCGCTGCTGCCCCTCCTCAAAGCGGGTCTGATTGATGAAACAAAACCGATTATTGTGGACATCAAAGTCGGTTCGAGCGAAGGCGGCAATTCGCCCAACGCGGGTTCGCATCATCCCGAACGTTCGTCAGTCATTCGCACGTACGCGCCGACGCGTCATCGCCACACTGCCGAAGTGGAACAAGAATTGAAATTGAACAATGTGCACTTGAGCATCACGTCGGTGGACTTGGTGCGCGGCGCGCTCGCCGCCGCTCACGTTTTCGTCAACAAAGCCATCACCGAAAAAGATTTGTGGAAAGCATATCGCAGCGCGTTCCGCGATGAACCCTTCATTCGCATTGTCAAGGATAAAACAGGCGTCTATCGCGTCCCTGAGCCAAAGATTTTGGCTGGTTCGAATTACGCCGATGTGGGCTTTGAACTCGATGAAAAAACAGGGCGCGTCGTTTCCATTTGCGCGATTGATAATCTGATGAAAGGCGCGGCGGGCAGCGCAGTGCAAAGTATGAATGTGATGTGTGGGTTTGACGAGAGGACAGGGTTGGAGTTTTCGGGGCTGCATCCGATTTAATTGCAAATTGCAGATTGCAAATTGCAGATTTTGGTTCGGAGTGAGACGTGACGGCGGAAGAGCTACAGGCAAGAACGAAAAAGTTTGCATTGCGTGTGATTCGCCTGTGTGAAACCCTGCCAAATTCACGCGCGGCAAATATCATTGCAAATCAATTGGTTCGTCCCGCGACCTCTGTTGGCGCAAACTATCGCGCGGCATGTCGCGCACGCTCGAAAGCAGACTTTATCTCAAAGATTGGAATCACGCTGGAAGAAACTGACGAATCCGTATACTGGCTCGAGATGATTCGAGACACCCCGTTGAACGCAAGCGGAGAGCTCCTTGCACTCATCGCAAAAGGCAAAGCATTGACAGCAATTTTTATCGCATCTTCGAACACGGCACGCGGCAAAACTAGCAAATGACCTGGTTATTCCATTTGCAATTTGCAATGTGCAATTTGAAATTGAAATGATTGTCATCAAAATCGGCGGCTCGCGCGGCATCAACATGGATAACGTCTGCGATGATGCCGCAGAACTGTTTGGTAACGGACAAAAAATCATTCTCGTTCACGGCGCGGGGAACGAGGCGAACGAGCTCGGCGAGAAACTCGGCTATCCGCCCAAGCACGTCACATCGCCGCAAGGTTTTTCGTGGCGCTACACGGACCGTCAAACGCTTGAAATTTATACAATGGCGGCGGTGGGAAAAATCAACACGTTCCTTGTCGAAGCATTGCAAAAGCGCGGCGTGAACGCGCTTGGTTTGAGCGGCGTCAGCGGACGCGTGATGGAAGGCACGCGCAAAGACGCGGTACGGATCATCGAAGGCGGCAAGCAGCGCATTTTGCGCGACGATTACACGGGACGCGTGGAAAAAGTGAACGCGGGATTGTTGCAAACATTGCTCGACATGAATTATTTGCCCGTGATTGCGCCGCTCGCAATTTCGTATCAAGGCGACGCGATGAATGTGGACGGCGACCGCGCGGCGGCGATGATTGCGGGCGCCGTGCACGCGGAGAAACTGATTATTCTGACGAACGTCGTCGGGCTGATGAAAAATTTTCCCGACGAGTCATCGCTCATCACGCACATTGACAAGAATAAAGTAGAAGCGTCCATCGAGTTTGCGGAAGGGCGCATGAAGAAAAAAGTGTTGGGCGCGAGCGAGGCGTTGAATTTGGGCGTCGCGCAAGTTGTGTTTGCGGACGGACGCGTCGAGCATCCGATTCAGAACGCGCTGCAAGGTAAAGGCACGATTATCGGATAATCACCGTCCATGAAAAAGCCATCGCCGACTGTTTACGCGTTCATGGATGAGAGCGGGGATGCGGGCAGCAGTGTTCGCAAAGGCGCTTCACCACATTTTGTGCTGGTCCTTGTAGAGACGACAGATCCAGAGCAATTACACATCGCGCTCGATAATTTGCGCGAAAAATTGAATCTCGCCAGACACTTTGAATTTCATTATCACAAGACACAGATGTCATGGGCGCGCGCGGGATTCTTTGCATTGTTGCGTTCGCTGGATGTTCGTGTGCGCGCGGCAGTTTTAGACAAGACAAAATTAACGACAGCAGAACGTTGGCGCAAACAACAAATGTACGAGTACATACTGAGCGAACTGGTAAAACGTTCCGCGCCCTCCGATCTGCATGATGCGATCTTGGTGATTGATGGAGAACGCCAGACCAGCAATGAACCATTTCTGCGCGGTTTGCGTCAAGCGATGACAAGGCTCGGTGAAATGCAGCATCGTGGGCGCATCTTCAAGTCAATCGTGTTGAAGGAAGCAAAACGCGAAGACGGTTTGCAATTTGCCGATATGATTGCGGGCGCAATCGCTGATGGAGTTAAACACGGTGAATCGCCCTATGACTTGGCAATTGCCGAAAAACTTGCGATTCTCTTGACCCTGCCATAAAAAAAGGACCCCCTTGCCTATCCTACCTCGATAGTAGGAAAGCCGCCAATATGGTTATCCTGCAACTCACGTTACAGGTTTGCCAGCAGAGGGCGACAGTGTCAGCAAGGGGGTGAAACGATCAACGCCGTTCCGTTTCTGGATGCCCTTTCGAGCTTCCGTCTTGATTCTATTTTAGCATACCTCGGCAAGCCGCGCGTTAAAGGAGCGTATGAAATTGTCTACGACGACGATTTTCTTTTTTCTGGCGGGTATGGCAGTCTTGGGTTTTGCCGACTTTTCCATCAAGCAATCGTCCGGCAAAATCAGTCCTTCGCTCGGCACATTGATTTATGCCGTCGTCGCGATTTTGCCGCCGCTCGCCTGGACGCTTTGGACGCGCGTTCACGAACCGCTGCTTCTCACATCCGAAGGCGCGCGGTGGGCAGTTTTGACCGGACTCGCGTTCGGCATTTTCACCGGAATTCTATTTTTGCTTTTTTCGCAAGGTGTCAATCTTTCCATCGGCACGCCGGTCGTACGCATGGGCGGCATTGCGCTTGCCGCGCTGCTCGGCGTTCTCATCTTTCGCGAACACTGGAATTGGCAGTACATCGTCGGTTTTGTGCTCGCCGCTGTCGGCATCTTTTTAATCGCAACGCGGTGAACTGACAGATGGCTGATAGCAGATAGCGATTGGATAAATAACTTTTCGCTATCTGCAATTGGCTGTCCGCTATCGGCTAAATGAACACACAACAAATCATCGAAACGGAATCCAAATACACGAGCGGCGTGTACTCGAAACGCCCGGCGGCAATCGTGCGCGGCGAGGGCGCGCGTTTGTGGGACAGCGACGGCAAACAATACATTGACTGCGTCGGCGGACAGGGCAGCGCGAATGTAGGGCACTCCAATCCGGCGGTCGTCCACGCGATTGCTGCACAAGCCGCGCGGCTCACCGTCGCCACTGAAGTGTTCTACAACGACCAGCGCGCGCGGTTCGAAGAAAAATTGGTGCAAATCGCTCCGCCGCGCGCACATATCAATCGCGTGTTCCTGTGCAACAGCGGCGCGGAAGCGAACGAGGGCGCCATCAAATTCGCGCGCTATCACACGGGGCGCCCAGAAATCGTCGCGACGATGCGCGGCTTTCACGGACGCACCTTCGGCGCGCTGAGCGCGACGTGGGAACCCAAATACCGCGAACCGTTCGAGCCGCTCGTGCCCGGTTTCAAACACATTCCGTACGACAATCTCGACAAAGCCGCGCAAGCGATTAACGAAAATACGGCGGCGGTCATTTTGGAAATTGTGCAGGGCGAGGGGGGGGTGCGTCCCGGCTCGAAAGCGTTCCTCGAAGGCATTGCCAAACTCGCGCACGAACGCGGCGCGCTTGTCATTCTCGACGAAATTCAAACGGGCTTTGGACGCACGGGCAAAATGTTCGCGGCGGAACACTACGACATCACGCCCGACCTCATCAGCGTCGCCAAATCCATCGCCGGCGGTCTGCCGATGGGCGCGATTTTGATTTCCGAAACCATTCGCCAATTGGCGCCGCAAACGCACGGTTCGACGTTCGGCGGCAATCCGCTCGTGTGCGCGGCGGGCAACGCGACGATTGATTATTTGCGCGAGCATCATTTGCCCGAACGCGCGGCAGAATTGGGTGAGTACGCGTTGGGACGTTTGAAACGCATCGAGTCACCGCTGATTCGCGAAGTGCGCGGCTTGGGGTTGATGCTCGGCGTCGAACTCAAAGTCAAAGTCACGCCGATATTGCAAGCGTTGATGGAGCGCGGCGTTTTGGCATTGCCCGCCGGTCCGAATGTACTGCGTCTTTTGCCGCCGCTCGTCATCGAAAGACGTGACTTGGACGCGGCAATTGATGAAATTGAACGCGTGTTGGGGACATTTGAAAATGTCAAGCCCGACAAATCCGCCGAGTGAAACGGAGCTCACACAATACATCATTGACCGTCTCGGCGGCATTGCCGACCGCGAGCAGTTGGTGTTCGACGTGTGCCGCTTGATGGGTTGGCAGTGGGACCAGGCGGACTTGTACATCAAAGCGGTGGAGGAACGCCACTTTCGCCGCATCGCGTTGGGACAAAGTCCATGGCTGTTTGGCATCGCGTTGGGCATTTTGATTATCGGCATCCTCGCGACGGGCGCAAGCGGCTATGTGCTTTGGAGCAGTTATCGCGCCAACACATTGACCCATGTGAATGGGTTGGTCGAGATGCCGCGCATCGTCTATGTATTCTTTGGCGGAGTCATCCTGATTGGCGGCGCGGTGTGGGGCTTGTATGTGTTTTTGGAACGTCTGATACGCGGACGTTGAGGAGGAGTTATGTCACTGGATAAATTTAATATTATCGAGTCCACCTTACGCGAGGGTGAACAATTCGTCGGCGCGAATTTTACGACCGACCAAAAATTGAAAATCGCGCACGCGCTGGACGAATTTGGCGTCGAGTACCTCGAACTCACGTCGCCGCTCGCGTCGCCGCAAAGCCGCATGGATTGTGAAACCATCGCGCGGCGCGGGCTCAAAGCCAAAATCCTCACGCACATTCGCTGTCATCAAGACGACGCGGCAATCGCCTTGGACACCGGCGTCGGCGGACTCGACGTGGTCATTGGCACCTCTTCGATGCTGCGACAGTTTTCGCACGGCAAAAGCATTGACGAAATCATTGACCTGGCGAGCGAGGTGCTGACATGGATTCGCACGCAAGCGCCCAACATCGAACTGCGTTTCAGCACCGAAGATTCGTTTCGCAGTGAGGAGCGCGATCTGTTTCGCGTTTACCTCGCGGTGGACAAATTGGGCGTCGTGAACCGGCTCGGCATTGCGGACACAGTGGGTGTGGCGACGCCGACCCGCGTGTATCAGCTCGTCAGCAGTTTGCGCCGCGTGACCAACGCGGACATTGAATTTCACGGGCACAATGATACGGGCTGCGCGATTGCGAATTCGTTCGCGGCATTGGAAGGCGGCGCGACGCACATTGACACGAGCGTGTTGGGCATCGGCGAACGCAACGGCATTACGCCGCTCGGCGGATTCGTCGCGCGCATGTACGCGCACAACAAAACCTTGACCAAAAAGAAATACAAATTGAAAAAACTGCGCCACCTGGACCAACTCGTCGCAGAACTGGTCGGCGTTTCGATTCCGTTCAATAATTACATCACGGGCGTTACGGCATTCACGCACAAAGCGGGCATTCACGCCAAAGCGATTTTGAACCAACCCGAAACGTACGAAATTCTCGACCCGCAAGATTTCGGCATGACGCGCTATATTTCCATCGCGCACAAGCTCACCGGTTGGAACGCCATCAAAGACCGCGCCGAGCAGCTCGGGCTCGAACTCACCGACGCGCAAATCAAACTCGTGACGCAAGAGGTCAAAGCGCTGGCGGACATCAAGCCGATTGATTTGAACGACGTGGACGAATTATTGCATCGCTGGGCAGAGGACAGCGAACCGCGTATCGCGAATGGTCATCCGCCGAGCGCGTATCGCGAATCCGAATTGACCACCGCGACAAACCAGATGCGCTAAGCCCTAAGCGATATGCCAAACACCTTTGCTGAAAAAGCGCTCGCCCGCGCGTCAGGACAAAGCAGCGTCGTCGCGGGACAAATCGTGGACGCGTCACCCGATGTGATTTTGTCGCACGACAACACCGCCGCGATTTGGAAAATTTTTCGCGCGCTCGGCGTCGCACGCGTCAAACATCCCGAACGCCTCGCCATCACGCTCGACCACGCCGTGCCTGCGCCCACCACACAACACGCGCAAAATCACGCGGACGTTCGCAAGTTTGTCGCGGAAATGGGCGTCACGAATTTTTTCGAAGTCGGACGCGGCATTTGTCATCAAGTGCTGAGCGAAGAAGCGATTGTGCTGCCCGGGCAAACGATTCTCGGCGCGGATTCGCATACGCCGCATTTCGGTTGGCTCGGCGCGTTTGGCGCGGGCATCGGCAGAAGTGAAGTTGCCGCGTTGTGGGCAACGGGCGAGTTGTGGTTGAGAGTTCCGGAGAGTATAAAAATTACAGTGACCGGCGCGCTGGGGCATTGGGTGACGAGCAAAGATTTGTGTTTGAAAATCATCGGCGATTTGGGCGCGGACGGCGGTTTGTACTATTCCGTCGAATTTCACGGCGCCGCCATTTCACAACTCTCGCTCGAATCGCGCATGGTCATTCCCAACATGATGGCAGAGTTTGGCGTCAAGAACGCGTATCTGCCGCCGGATGAAAAGGTGTTCACCTATTTGGCGGAGCGGCTCGCGCGGAAAAATTCGAAATTAGAAATTCAAAATTCAAAATCTGAAAATCCCATTTCGAATTTCCAATTCCGAATTCCCAATTCCGCTTTGTATCCCGACCCCGACGCGACGTACGTCGCGCAATACACCTTCGACGCGTCGCAACTCGAACCGATGATTGCGTGCCCACACACGGTTGACAATGTCAAACCGCTGTCCCAAGTGCGCGGCACAAAAATTCAGCAGGCATTTTTGGGAACGTGCACGAACGGACGATTGGAAGATTTAGCCGTTGCGGCGCAAGTCGTGCGCGGCAAAAAGGTTGCGCGCGGCACGCGTCTGCTCGTCATCCCCGCATCGTCGGAAGTGCTGCGTGACGCAATGCGTCATGGCTATTTGGAAACGCTGGCGGACGCGGGCGCGGTCATCGGCGTGCCGGGCTGCGGTCCGTGCATGGGCAATCATATGGGCATTCCCGCGCCGGGCGAAGTGACCATTTCGAGCGCAAATCGAAACTTTCGCGGACGCATGGGCACGCGCGATGCGGAAATTTATTTGGCAAGTCCCGCCGTGGTCGCCGCGAGCGCGATTGCGGGCGTCATTGCTGACCCGCGCGACGTTGTGTGAGCGAATATTCCTGTGCTACACAAAAATTTTCAATCCCAAAAGATATTCTTTGTGCTAAAATACAGCATCTTGCTCGACACACCTCAACCCTTGCGAGCGCGTATTTGTCATGAGCCCCGTTCGATACACGATTGCCCGCGACCGTGTCCGCTGGAACATTGTGGACGGACAGGCGGTCCTCATTCATGTGGAAACGTCGTACTATTACAGTCTCAATCGCACCGGCACGGTCATTTGGGAAAAATTGCTGGCGCAGCCGTTGACGCGGGACGAAATCACCGACGCCGTCGCGCAGCGCTTTGGCAAAACGCCGCGCCAGGTGTCCGACGACGTTGCCGCGTTTCTCGAGCAGATGCTTTCGGAAGAATTGATTCAGGTCGTGCCGCGCTAACATTTCCAAAGAGGAGGTCCAGTCATGCCGGAACAAAATCTTGCGCAAGACCCACCCCAAAATCCGTCATCCCCAAACGACCCCGCCGCCGACATCACCCCAACTCAAAGCGAACCCCTCGAAGCGTACGAACCACCGGAATTGGTCAAATTTGAGCGTCTCGAAAAATTAATCGTCAGCGGAGAATAACGCGTATGAGCGTCCTCTCTCCCGAACGCGTGCGCCAAGTCGCGCGCGAAATGCAGCTGCGCGAATCGGCAGATGGAACGACAGTGCTTTTTCACGGCAACAGTATGCTGCCTTTTTTGGAGGACGGCGACGAACTGCGCGTCGAACCGGTGGCGTGGGACGAGATTGCCGTCGGCGATATTATTACGTTTCGCCTGCTCGACCACTTTCCAACTCTGCGCGTGACCCGGCGCGGTAAAAACAAATTGTGGCTGCACGCCGACCATTGGCGCGGACGTACGTTTGTCGCGTGGCGCGAGCACGTGCTGGGACGCGTCGTCGCGCGCACGCGGCGCGGCAAAACCTTGCGCGCGTCTTCGCCGTACTGGAAGCTGTACACGACTGCGCTCTTGACCGCGCGGCGCGCCCGCGCCGCCGTCGCGCGCGTCCGCGCTGTGCCCCACCAGCTCGCGCGCAAGATCGCTCCACCTGCCGCGACGCCGTATCCGCGTCCGCCGAACATTCAGGTCAATGTGAGTTCGACCTGCAATTTGAAATGCCGCATGTGTCCTTATCTCGGCGTCCACGCTTCGACCGAACGTTTGAAATTTATGACGCGCGAAACCTTCGAGCGCATTTTGCCGACTATCCGCGAAATCAAGCATGTGCACCTGAGCGGGTCGGGCGAACCTTTATTCCATCGCGAACTGTTCGATTTCCTTGCGCGCGTGCGTACGGAAATTCCCAACTGCGTCATTGACCTCACGACCAATGGAACGCTGCTGACGCCAGAACGCGCCGCGCGTCTGATTGATTTCCGCGTTAACAAAGTGCATGTGTCGTTCGACGGACTGCCGGGACGCGTCGAGACGATTCGGCGCAATGTGAACGGCAGCAAAGTGATGGAGAATGTTCGCGCCCTCGCCGCCTTGAAACGCGCGCGCCGCAGTCCACTCCCCATCATCCAAATCAATTACATGACCGGCTATGGCACGTATCACGACCTCGTCGCCTTTATCGGTCTGGCGCGTGAGGTCGGCATCAATGAGATTCAACTGCTCGAAATGCAGCCTGCCACCGCGTCGGATACCGCGCACAATTTGCTGAATGACAGTCGCGGCGACGAAGGACAAGCGCTCAAGACCGCCGTCATGTTGGCGAATCAGTACAACATTCGTTTGCATTTGCCGACCACGACGCCCAACGCGTGTTACCTGCCCGCGAACCCGCATATTGCCGAAGACGGCGAGGTCTATCCGTGCTGTTATTTGGATTATGACGGGCGTCAGTTGTACGAAGAGGGACGCGAGCACTATTTTCCGCCGCTGTCGTTCGGCAATGTCAACGCCAACGCGTTCCAGGCGATTTGGAGCGAGCCAAAATTTGTCGCGTTCCGCGAACGCAACGCGCGCGGCGATTTCGATTCCATCTGCCGTACCTGCTACAACAGTCGTCAGCGCACCTCGCAAGCCATCCGCGAAATGTTGGAGCTGTAAGCATGACCCGGTCGCTCCACAATGTGCCACATTTCATCTACCTGCTCGTGCGCAATCTGCTCGGCGCGCGTCTCGCCGTGCCCGCGCGCCAATTCGCTCCCGCGACGGTTTCGCTATGAGACGCGCCCTCCTCGTCGCCGCGCTGGGGTGCGGCATCCTGGTCGTGTTGAGCACCGAAGGGTTGAGTGCGCTTCACGCGTTGAATCGTTCGGGCATCGTCGTTTTTTGGGCTGTGGTTTTTGTCACCGCGTCGGCGTGGTTGTGGAAAACGGGGTTTTTCGCACGCGGGCTTGCCTTGGCAGCGCGACGCGCGCGTGCGTTCGCGCAATTCCTCCGCGCTTCCTTGCCGCGCGCAATTCTTTTGCTCGCGTTGGTTTTATTCGTCGCCGCGCTGGGACTCGTCGCGCTCCACGCGCCGCCGAATACGTTCGACTCGCTCACCTATCATCTGGCGCGGGTGGCGCATTGGGCGCAAAACGAAAGCGTCGCCATTTATCCCACTGCCATTTCGCGACAATACGAATATCCCGCGTTGGCGGAATATAGTGTTTTGCATCTGCAAATTTTGTCTGGCGATGACCGCTTTGCTAATTTGGTCCAATACGCGGCGTATCTGGGCTGCATTCTCGTCGCGAGTTTGATTGCGCAAGCGATGGGGTTGTCGGGCGACGGACAATTGTTGGCGGGCATCACCACCGCTTCGATTCCGATGGCAGTCGTGCAAGCGTCGGGCACACAAACCGATTTGGTCGCGTCCTTTTGGCTCGCCGGCGCGGTGTATTGGATCTTGGTCGCCGACCAATTTTCACTGCGTACGAACGCGTTCCTCGTCGGCGCTTCGCTCGCGCTTGCCGCGTTCGTCAAATTTCCCGCCATCATCTTTGCGAGCGCGCTTTTTGTCGGATACGTTTTTCGTCTCGTCAAAAAAATCGGTTGGCGTCGCACGCTTGTCCCAGCGGTTTTGATTGTCGCCGCCGTGTGTGTGTTTGCGCAGGGCGCGTTTTTCGCGCGGCGCGTCGAGTTGACATCACGCGCACTCTTGGCGCGTTTCGAATCGTCCGCGCCCAACATCTCGGATAGTTCGCTCACGAGCGAGTTGTCGCTGCGTTATATCAATCGCCGCATTGATCCACCGGCGGTCCTATCGAACCTGGTGCGCAATGCCGCGCTGCATTTGGGTTTGCCTTTGCCGGAATGGAATGCGGTGTTGACGCGCATTATTACATGGATTCATTTCGGCATTGGCGTGAACGCCAACGACGATGCGACGACGTATCCCGCGCGCACGTGGAGCCGCGTGAAATTTGTCATGCACGAAGACGAAACCGGAAATTTCATTGCGCTGCTTTTGGCGCTGGCGGCAATCGTTTGGGCGCTGGCGGGACGTGACGCCGCGCGCACGCAGTGGCACGCGTATCTCGCGCTGCTCGGTTTGGGCGCGGCGTTTTTTATTTTGATTCTCAAGTGGGAATTGTGGAACAGCCGGCTGCACACGCCGCTGTTTGTGCTTGCCGCGCCGCTGATTGCAGCATTCCTGATGAATACGCTGCCTGTCTATGGGACGCAGTTTGCTGCGCTCGGCTTATTGGCGGCGGCGCTGCCGTGGTTGTTTTGGGCGCAGCCGCGTCCGCTGCTCGGCGACGCGAGTGTTTTGCGCGAGCCGCGTCAAGCGCAATATTTTGCCAACGCGCCCGCGTTGGAGCAGCCGTACGAAAATGCGGTCGCGTACGTGCAGGCGCGCGCATGTCATGCCATTGGCTTGTGGTGGGGCGGCAACGATTTCGAATATCCGCTGTTTGCCTTGCTGAATGCGCGCCGCTATACCGCGCGCATTGAACATGTCAACGTCAATAACCTGTCGCAGTTCGCGGCGCCGAATCATCCGCCGTTCCAGCCCTGTGTAATTCTCGCCTATAATTCGGCGGCGGCGGAATTGTTCTGGCGCGATACGCGCTATGTTCTACGCGCAGCATGGAAACCCATCTCCGTGTTCGAGGCGTCAACGCCATGAATGAAGAGCTCCTTCGACTCGGCGCGCTGGCTGCCGCGCTCGCGCACGCGGAACCGCTGCCCGCATGGCGCGCCGACGAATGGGAAACGCTCGCGCCGCGCGCGGACGCGCACCGTTTGTCCGGCTATTTTTTCAGTCGCCTCCAACGCCATCCCGCGCGCGCCCATATTCCGCCGCGTGTGTTGCAGCAATGGCGCGCGTACTATATGCGGCAGTGGGCAAACAACACGCGCCTGTTTGCCGCACTGCGGCGCTTGAGCAAGACCTTTGCGGACACGCTCCTTTTTTTCAAAGGTCCGCTGCTGGCATATCGGCTGTACGGCGCATTGGATGCGCGCGCCATTTCCGACTTGGATGTGCTCCTGCGCGACCGAAACGCATTTCGTGAAACCGACGCGCAGCTGCGCGCGCTCGGTTATCGGCGTGTGTCGCGCGTTTTGATTGCGCCGCGCGTGTCGCAGCAGTTCACCTCGCATTTTGAATATCGCGGCACCGACGCGTCGTTGGAACTGCATTGGAATTTACAGCAGCACCCTGCGCTGCGTATTGACACGCACGCGCTGTGGGCGCGCCGCGAACGCGTCACCGTCGAGCGCGAAACGTTTGCCACGCTCGCGCTGCAGGACGAATTGTTCGCCGCGCTGCTCGCCGTGCCGGTTGATGCGCAGTTGAACAAATTGACCGTGCGCGCGCTGTTTGAAATTTATCTGCTGTCACGAAAATTGGGCGACGCGTTCGCGTGGGACGAATGGTTTGCGGAACGCCAGCGCGATGCGAGTTACCGCCTCGCCGTGACAGCGTTGGACGCGGTGGCGCGTTTGTTCGGCGCCGCGCGCGTGCCCCAAAAATGGAAAGCGTTTCTCGCGCATGCGCCCGCGTCCAATCCGGTTTTGACAAGTTTCGCGCGCCTCTCCGCATGGGAACGGCGCCGCACCGCGCTCGCGTTGTACGAATATCCGCTGGTCGCGGCGGGCGCGTGGTGGGCGCTTTCGCTCGGCGGCAGAATGTTGGCACATCCGACGGAAACGGCAAGAACATGGCAGCGTTTCAAGACAACCTGAATTGGCGAGAGCAAGCGGCGGAGCAAAAAGTTCAAGCGTCGGGCGCGCTCCATTTTGGCAGTTGGACGCTGAATGTCTTTGCCGCCGCGCGCGCCGACCTCGACACGCTCGGTTCGCTGGTGCGGCAGAACATTGCGGAGCAGCCGCGCGCGCCGCAGCCCGACGCGGATTTGTATTTGGCGCGCGCGCGGCTCGGCAGCGAATATTTTCCGCGCGGCGCAGGTGCGGATGTCGGAACACACGCGCGTTGGGAATGGTTGGGCGACGATGTGCGTATGTTGTACACGGGTTGGCTGCGTACGTTCGTTGAGAGCGCGTCGACGCCGACGCGCATGGCGATTTTTATCCGCGAGCCGCAGTACAGCGCGCGCGCGTTCCGCGACCATTTGTTTGAAATTTTGTGCAAACTGTTGTTTCTGCACGAACGTTTCTATCTGCACGCGGCGGCAGTGGAATTCGCCGCGCACGTGAATCTTTTTGTCGCGCGCGGGTCGAACGGCAAGACCACGCTCGCGCTGAAACTCGCGCAAGCCGGCGGCACCATTCTTTCCGAAGACCACGTCGTCATCCGTCGCGCGCCGTCGGGCGAATATTGGGTCAGCGGCTGTCAAGACACCATGCGCGTGACAGCCAAAACCGAACAGCTGCTGCCGACCGCATTGGATCTTCCAGCCGTAGATGGCATCGGCGGACCGAAAAAAGAATTTCGTACGGCTACCTTTTTCCGCGCCGCGCCATTTCAAGATTTTCCCTTTCGGCGAATTTTTTTCAATCATCTCGGCGCGCGCTACCATCTCACGCCGCTGTCGCGTCAGGCGGCGCAGCTGCGTTTTATTTACATGACGCGCAGTTTTTTTCGCCCCGACGATGCGGACGACATGGCGCGCTATCTCGATTTCTGGCGCGGTGTGACGCAAGCGCGCGACTGTTTTGATTTGGAATTGTCGCCCGATCTCGCGGCGCTCGACGCGCTCGCGCATTTTTTGCGCGCCGCGTAAATTGGATATGGCACAGCCCACGCTTGTTTTGCACGGCAACTTCCGACGCGCCAACGGTTTCACGCTCATCAATCGCCGTTTGCGCGACGGACTGCGCGCACGCGGATTCGATGTTTTTCCGGCGGCGCTCGACGACGCGCCCGACGTTCCGGTGCGTACTGCGCCAAGCGACATTTATTTCTTTCACGGCGACCCATACGCGTTTGTGCCCGCGCCCGCGCGTCTGCGCGTGTGTTTCGCGCATTGGGAATATCGCCGCCTGCCGCGCGCATGGGTGGACGCGCTGAATCAACATTTCGATTTGGTCATCGCGCCGAGTCACGCGAGCCGCGATGTGTACCGCGCCAGCGGCTTGACGCGTCCGATGGTCGTCTTTCCCGCCGCTGTGGACCCGCGCGAATTTCATCCGCGCGTGCCTGCGTGGAACGCGCCCACGCCAAAAAATTTTCGCTTTGCGCATCTCGGCGGCGCGCATGAACGACGCGGCACCGATCTTGTGCTCGCCGCGTATGCGGCAGAATTTTCCGCCGCCGACGATGTGGCGCTGATTCTCAAAGCGTTTCATTACGAACATCATCGCGCGTGGTTGGAAACGCGACTGCGCGCGTTCGACGCGCCGAATGCGCCGCCAGTGATCTATCTGCGCGAAACGTTCGATTCGGTCGCGCCCGTTTTCACCGCCGCCGATGTGGGCGTGTATCCGCTGCGCGCGGAATGTTTCGGGCTGCCGGTGCTCGAATGCCTTGCGAGCGGACGGCGCGTGATTGTGACCGAAAACACCGCGCTGGACGAATTTTGTACGCCGGAGAACGCGGATTTTGTGTCGGCGCGCCTTGTCGAAAACGGCGACCATACGTTCGTCGAACCGGATGTCACACAGCTGCGCGCCCTCATGCGCCGCGCGTACGCGCGCGGCAAAGCGAACGCGGCAGAGCACGCGCGCATCGCCGCCACCGTCGCGTCGTACACCTGGTCGCGCAGTCTCGATATCTTGGCAGACGCGCTCGCAACGCATTGGCAGCAATCCACACGCGCGCTTTTTGCGAACCCGCTGCCGCCGCGCGCACAGAAAAATTTTCCCGCCGCGTTTCGTTTTCTCGTCGTCGCGCCGTCGTTCCGCGAATGGGACTTGGGCACGTACGTCGCAAACCTTTTGCGCGCGCGTCAATTACAGACCGACACGTTCGCGTACCGCGGCATCGGTGACCGTTTCAGCGCGAATGCAAAACTGCTCGACCACGCCGCAGCGACGCGTCCCGATGTCATCCTCGGTCTGAAAATGGATTTGGTCGAACCCGAAACGCTGTGCGCGCTGCGCGCGCTGGGCATCCGCGTCGCGCTGTGGCACGTGGACTGTTTCGACGAAAACATTCCCGCGCACACCGCGCGCCTCGTGCAGAACGTTGACGTCGCGTTTGTGACCGCGCAAGGCATGGTGCCAAAATACGCGGCATTGGGTACGACACCGGTGCATTGGCTGTACGAAGGCGCGTATCTCCCCGCGTTTCCCGATGTGGAAATTCCGCCCGCGCAAATGCCGTTGTATCAAACACAGGTCGCGTTCGTCGGAAACATTTTGCATCCGCCGGTGCAAGACCAAGCCTTGGCGCTGCGGCGTTTTCATTTGCTCGCGCGCGTGAGTGAACGGTTCCAATTGAAAATTTGGGGCGTGCAAGGCAACGCGACGACGCGCGCGCGATGGGGTCAACGCGCGCCGCTGATTGAATGGCACACGCATCATGCGGAATTGGTCAAAGTGTGCCGCGCGAGTGACATCGTGCTGGGGCTCAACACCATCAACACTATCCAGTTGTATTTTTCCAATCGCGTCTTTTTGACGCTCGCGTGCGGCGGTTTTCATCTCACGCATTACGTGCCCGGCTTGGAGACGATGTTCACGAATCATCAACATTTGGTGTGGTTCCACAGCGACGACGAATGTTTGGAATGGATCGCGCATTATCTCGCGCGCCCGGAAGAGCGCCGCCGTATCGCCGCCGCCGGAAAAGCGTGGGTGCGCGAGCGCTACAGCATGGACGTCCAAATCGAAAAACTTGTCCGCGCGCTGCGAGAGCATTGTGAATGACCCTTTGTTGTGCTCGATTTGTTTGAACGGATTTCCCGGCGCGAATCAAGCGCTCGAGAATTTGAATCGCGCCACGCGCATGACGCGGCACATTCGTCTGGCGAGCACAAATCGCGCGAGCCCGGAGCTTGCGTTCGTCGCGGAATGGCTGCGCGCGCAAACACCGCGCCTCGTTTTGTTCGGCGGCTTCAGTCCTGTGTATGAAATGTTGATGCACGCGCTGCGCGACACGCCGCTTCGCTTTGCCGTGTATTGGACGAGCAGCGGCGGACAAACCGACATTTCGCAAGAGCTGCCAAAACTCGCGGCGCTGCTCGAATCGCACGCGCTGTGCGCGTTGTGTTTCAGCAGTCGCGGCATGGCAGACGCGCTGCGCGCCGCCGGAATGCGCGCGCTGTATTTGCCGCCGACGCTCGTCGAGCCGCGCGCGCCGTCCGCGCTTGCGCGTGCCGACAAGTTCTGGCTCAGTTTGTTTTGCCCGCCGTCCGAATACCGGCGCAAAAATATTCTCAACACGCTGCTCGCACTCGCCCACGTGCGCGGCGAATGGCGCTTGGCGCTCAACGGCTTGTCACAGGATACGGCGTACGCGGTGGTCTTGCGCAAGTTGAACATTCCATATCAAGAATGGGGCTGGATGGAACGCGCGACGTACGAAGAAAAATTGTGGCAGGTCGGTTTGGGTTTGCAGTTCGCCTTTGCCGAAACGTTCAATTACGTGGCGGCGGAACATTTGCTGCGCGGCATTCCCGTGCTCGCTGCGCCGACCGTGCCGGTGATGGATTTACTCGACGATGAAACACGCGCACAGTTGGTCGTCCCGCGCGCAGACGACATTGATGCGCTGCGCGAACGCATTCAAGCTTTGGTCGACGCGCCCGCACAGCGCGCCGCTCTCGGCGCGCGCGCGCGCGAAGGTTTACGCGCGGCAAACGCCGCCAACATCGCAACGGCGCGCCGCGTCCTTGCGGAATTGCTCGAAACAGCATGAACAATTTTTCCGAACGGTACATCCTGAATCCGGCAGTCGCCATGCAAGAGGTGCAGGGACAAATCATGTTCCTCGTGCCGGACGAGTACGACGTTTTGACGTTGAACGCGAGCGGCGCGTTCGTATGGCGCGCGCTCCACGCGGGCGGCACGCCTTTGGAAGCTGCCGCGCTCGTCGCCGCGCGTTATCACATTTCGCGCGCGCAGGCAGAGCGCGATGTGGCAGAGTTATTGCGGCAGCTGCTCGCCAAAGGCGTCCTGATAAAAGCAGCGGACGCCAATACGGACGGGGCATGACGATGCGCGTTTTGACGGCACTCAACATCGGCTATCCTGTTGTCGGGGGCGCCCAGATTACGCACCAGACTTTATTGCGGCGGCTGGCGCGCGAGCGCGGACATGAATGTTTTTATCTCGACGCGGCGCGCGCGTCCCTTCCGCTCGCGCGCGGGCATGTCCACATGGATTATTTCCGCGACGCGGCAGAGCTGCGCGCGAAAATGGAACGCGCGCGCCCGGAAGTAGTCATTGCGGGATTCACGTTGATACACGACGCGACCAAGTTGGGACATGCGCTCGGCATTCCCGTCATCGGTTGGATGAACAGTTACGAATACTGCCCGCCGACGCCCGAAGAAACGCGCGCGTGGCATTTGACGCACGCGCATCGCTATCCTTCACCCGAAGAACGCGCGTTTGCTCTGCAAAACGCAGACCGTTTGGTCGTCAACTCGCAATTTCTCGCCGCGCGTTTGGAACGCCTAGAACGCGTTCGCGCCCAAGTCATCTATCCCGCGTTCGACGCGCGCGCGCTCTCGGTTTCCCCGCGCACCTACGCGCCGCAATTCATTCTCGGCGTCTGCGGCTATCCGCACAAAGGCGCGGACATTTTTCTGGAAATGGCGCGCCGTTTCGCGCGCGAACATTTTTTGCTCGCGGGCGCCATTCACGCGGACTATTTTCCAAAATTTCGCGCGCTGGAAAATGTGACGCTTGTGCCCTTTACGCCGATTCGCGATTTGCTGCAACGCACGAAACTGCTGCTCGCGCCCTCGCAGTGGGATGAACCGTTTGGACGCATTGCGATTGAAGCGATGGCAAACAAAATTCCCGCGCTGGTCAGTCAGGCGGCGGGACTGGCGGAAATCGTCGGCGAAAACGGGCATGGCGTTCGCGCGTATCGCGACGTGGACGCGTGGGAAGCGGCGCTTCAAGATTTGCTCGCCCATCCAGCGCGGCAGCGCGAAAACGCCGAGTGCGGACGCGAAATCGCCGCGCGCTTTTTGAGCGACGCGCCCATTCAGCAGCTCGACGCGCTGCTGCGCGAATTGCGCACGCGTCCGCCGACGCGTCCGATCGTTTCCAAAACAATCGCGTTGGTCGGCGACACGAACGCGCTGACCGCGTTCGCATTGGCAAATGCGCAACTGCGCGCGGGGCTCACGCCGCGCGGGTTCAACGTGCGCATCATGACAACGACGGCGCAATTTCTGCCCGTGCGCGTGGACGTGACGATTCATCACGATTACGCGCAAGAATTTCGCGCGGTCACGCCGCCGCCGCACGGGCACTGGATTGCAATCCGCACATGGGATTTTGGAAAATATCCGCCCGCGTGGGCAGAAAAAATTCGCGTCGAGTGCGACCAGTTGTGGGTATACAGTCGGTGGGTGCGGCAACAGGCGATGGCGAGCGGTCTTGATCCGTCGCGCGTGCGCGTCATTCCGCTCGGCATTGACCCGGAAATTTTTCATCCCGACGGCGACGCGTTCGCCTTGCCGACGACCAAAACGTGGCGCTTTTTGTTTGTGGGCGGTCCGATTTTGCGCAAGGGTTTGGATCTGTTACTGCAAGCGTATCGCGCCGCGTTCACGCGCGCGGACGATGTGTGTCTTGTCGTCAAAGACAACCCGCGCGACGTGTTTTATCGCGGCGCGCGTTTGCCGGAATTGGAAACGTTTGCGTCCGATGCGGACGCGCCGGAAATCGTTTATGTGGATGCTGCACTGAGCGCGCGCGAAATGGCGGCGTTGTATCGCGCGTGCCATGTCGGCGTGTTTCCGTACCGCGCGGAAGGGTTCGCGCTGCCGATTCTCGAAGCGATGGCGTGCGGCACGCCGAGCATTGTCCCGCAATTCGGCGCGTGTTTGGATTATTGTACGGCGCGCACATCGTTTTTTGTCCAGCCCTTGCGTATTCATTTGCCCGTGCATCAGGAATTGGCGTACAACACACTCGGTTTTCGCGAGACCGTCGCCGAAGTGGATTTTTGTCAGATTCCGGTAGAAAAGCTGGCGCGCGCATTGCGTGAGGCGCACGCGTTGGGACAACATCAACGCGCGCTTGTGGAACAACGCGCCCGCGCCGGCGTCCGCGTCGCGCACGCGCGTTTTACATGGCAGCACACCCTGCAACATGTCGAGCGCGCGCTGAATGCTTTGCCGCGCACACCAGTGCGTTTTGCGCGCGCCCGTCGCGAGAATGAAAAACGGCGCCGCGTGTTTGAAGCGGCGCGCGCGTTGTATTTGGGGCTGCCGGAAAAGGCGAGTCTGCCCGCGCGCCAAAAATGAACGCGCTTTTTGGGTTAACGCCTGAGGAGCGCTTGGCGCATTCGGCGCAAACGTTGCTGCAGCGGACGCGGCATGCGCGCGAGGAGCGCACTCTGCGCGCGGGCGCGCCGATTTTGCAAGGGGAACGGTTTCCACACATCGTTTTCCAAATCCGCGATGCGGTACCGCTTGGGCGGCGGCGGTTGAAAATTTGGCGGGACGAGTTGGGCGAGCCGCGCGCGGAACAAATTTTCGTCGGCTTGATATTCCGCGCGATGCGAATTGAACAAATTGCCTTGCGCGGTTTTGGTCACGCGACGCGCGCCGCCGTCGGGCGCGACGAGATGCCACGCGCGCGCAGCGGTCGTCATCATCAATTCATAACCCGCGACCAGCCAGCGCGCGGACATGTCGCTGTCTTCGCGAAAAATTTGCGGCGATTGTCCCGCCACGACCCAGCCGCCGACCGCCTGCGCCGCCGAACGCCGATAACACATCGCGCAGCCCCACAAACTCTGCATCTCGATGCATTCGCGTTCGCGATAAAAATGACCTTGCAAACGCCACGTCGGTTTGTCCAGGCGCGGATACCAATTCGGCTGCGCGAGCGCGCGGCTCAATGACAACGGCTGCGCGTGCGCGCCCGCCAAACAGCCGCCGACGGCAGCCAGCGGCTTGAACGGAAAGTACGCAAAGACGCGCAGCAGCGTCTCCAAATAGTTTGGAGTCAACAGCACGTCGTCGTCAATGCGATGAATAAATTCGATTTCCGACGGCGCGGCATCGAGCAAACGTTGATAACGGTCAGTCGGCGTCGCGCTCGCGAAAAGCAAAACGGGATGACCTTGCGCGCGCATCACGTCGAGCAAATCGCGCACCGCCGCCGTTTCCGTCACCGGCGTATCGCTCTGGTCATTGAGCACCAACAGCCAATGCGGATACGTTTGCTGAATCAGACTCGCGAGCAGCGCGGCGAGATACGCGGGACGATTTTTTGTCGCAATCGTCACCGCCACGCGTTCCTGCTGCGCCGGCAGTCTCAGGTTCTTTGGCGATGACATTTTCCGCGCCGCTCCTTTCCATCGTCACACCCACGCGCGGTCATTTGACCGAGCGGTGGTGTCACGCGCTTGCCGCGATTCGCGGCGAGGTCGAATTCGTGCTGGTATTTCCGCCCAGCGTCGAGATTGCGGCGCCCGCCGCCGCGCTGCGTCATCTCATCATGCGTTAATTTCCACGCGCTCTTGTACGCGCGCAAATGCTCCGCCGCCGCCGTTTCCCACGTGAGCTCGCGACACGCAAACGCGCGACACGCGCGCCCGACGGCGCCGCGCCATGCCGCATCGTTGAGATGACGCTCGATCAAATCCCGCATCGCGTCGTCGTCATTGTTTTGCGTCACCGGCAAAACCGTCTCCGCGCCATAATCCGCCGCGCGCGAGATGTCGCTGCAACAGCATCTCTTCCATACCGAGCAGTTTTTTGCCGCGCCGCCCGAACGTTTCGTCGAAACCGTTCACTTGAACCAAACATCTGCGCCGCACAATCAGATTGCAGCCAATCACACTTTCGCCGCGCGCGAGTTCACGCGCCTGCGTTCCCAAATCCAGTACGCTCAGATTGAGCCGCAGCTCGTCTGAAAGCCATGCGGGGCGCGGCGCCTCCCACACCGCCTCGACGCGTCCGCCCAAACAACCGACGCGGGACGGCAATCGTTCGCACGCGCGCCCAATCTTTTCGACCCAATCGGGCGCGGCGTCGTCGTCCACAGTTGACAAACATTTCTATGGAGCCGTGCGCGTCATTCTAAACGATTCTGCGGACAATTCAACCTGCCTGCGCTTGGGCAAAAGCGAGCACAACCTGAAGAACTTGACCGCTGCCTTTGTCGAGCCTGTCCCCTCCTACAAAGAGAGGGGAGATTTTCTTCTTGGGTGGTGAGGGGACCGCTCATGAGCGATTCCTTGATTTCGCAAAAATTGTATTGACACCCAAAACGATTTGGATTATTATAGCATACGTATCCAAAACGTTTTGGAAAAGCAATGGCGGTCACGATTCGCGATGTTGCCAAACAGCTCAATCTTTCCATCACCACCGTCTCACGTGCGCTCGACGGCTATGATGATGTGGCGCCGAGCACACGCGCCCGCGTTCTCGCCGCCGCACGTGAGATGGGCTATGTCCCGAGTCGCGCCGCGCGCAATCTCCGCCGCCAGCGCGCCGATATCATCGGCTATGTTATTCCCGCCAGCGGCACGCGTTTCACCGACCCATTCTTTTCCGAATTCATTGCCGGTCTCGGCGACCAAGCCGTCTCACACAATTTCGACTTGCTCGTCTCGACCGCCACGCCCGATACCCCGGAAGAGAAACAAGTTTACACACGGTGGGTGCAGAGCCGTCTGGTGGACGGTGTGATTCTGAGCCGAATGCGTCTCGACGATTGGCGAGTAAATTTTCTGACCAAACACCAAGTCCCTTTTGTCGCGCACGGGCGCACCGAAGGCAAAGCTGAATATCCTTTTATTGAAGTGGATTCGCGCGCGGGTTTTGTGCTGCTCGTCAAACATCTGGTCGAACGCGGGCACACGCGCATTGCCTACATAGGCGCGCCGACAAAATTCACCTTGCAGCGCGATCGCTTTGCCGGATATTGCGACGGTTTGCAGGCGATGAATCTGCCGTTTGACGAAACGCTGGTGGCAGAAGGCGACCTGACGCGCGCAGGCGGCTATCGCGCCGCACAGTCCCTGCTCGCGCTGCCGAATCCACCCACCGCCATCATTGGCGCGAACGATTTGACCGCCGACGGCGTGATTCGCGCCGCGCGCGAACGCGGCATGGTCGTCGGACGCGACCTCGCCGTCGCGGGGTACGACGGCACCGAAGAATCGGAACATACCCAGCCGCCGCTCACGACACTGCGCCAACCCGTGTACGAGACGGCGCGCCATCTTGTCACCATGCTGATTGCGCTGATTCAAGGCGAGCCGTTCGTCCCATCGCAAATCATTTTGCCGCCTGAACTCATCATTCGCGAATCCACAGGCGGATGAGTCCGTACCCATCAGGTCAACTCGAAAGGAGGCGCATTCCGACTCCAAGAACTCAACCCGTACTCGATACAACCCCGTAAGAGAGTGTTTTATAAATCCTTCGCCTAAAGTCGAATAGCAAAGGAAAAGGTTGAAACCCACATGTTTTGGGCTTGAACCTGACCCCTTGCCAGCAGGTTTTAACCTGCGAAGTGAATTTCAAAACACTCAAAAGTTCTGTAGACCCCGATTCTCAAGGAGGAGAGCAGATGACTAAAATGTTCCCGCGCCATTGGTTGACGTTGTTTGGTTTGCTCGCCGTCGCGGCATTCATCCTCAGCGCGTGCGGCGCGCCCGCCGCGCAACCGACCAGTGAGCCACCAACCAGCGCACCAGCACAGCCCACCAGCCCACCTGCACCTACCACCGCCCCCCCCCCTGCCGGAGCGACGGCGACACAACCGCCGCCCACGCCAAACGGCGGCATCATTTTCCACTCGTCGCAGTTCGCGCCGGTCAATGAAGCCGAGACCATGCGCAACGTCATTCTCAAAAATTCGCCGGTCCTCGTGGACTTTCAACCGCAAGCGACGGGTCCGTTCGTGGACATTCCGCTCGCGCAGCAAAAGGCGGGCAAAATCAACATCTCCGTCATTGGCGGACAGCACGGCGACTTTCCCGCATTCCTCAACGCGGGTCTGTTGGACGATGTGACACCGTTGTTAGACAAACTCGCCGACCGCAAATTCCCCGACACGTACGTCAAGCTCGGCAAGCTGGGCACGGACAAGCAGTACTATATCCCGTGGGCGCAGGCGACCTACATCATGGTCGCGAACAAAGACGCGCTGCAATATCTGCCGCAAGGCGCAGATATTAACAAACTGACCTATGCGCAGCTCACCGAGTGGGCAAAAAACGCGCAGCAGGGCACGGGACAGCGCGTGTTGGGTCTGCCGATTGGTCCGCAAGGTTTGATTCATCGCTTCTGGCAGGGTTATTTGTACCCGGCGTACACCGGAACCGAAGTCGTCAACTTCAAGAGCGCGGACGCGGTCAAGATGTGGACGGATTTCAAAGAATTGTGGAAGTACGTGAATCCGTCTTCGACCAACTATAACAACATGGCGGAACCGCTGCAATCGGGCGAAGTGTTGATTGCGTGGGACCACGTCGCGCGCTTGAAACCCGCGCTCGACGCGAATCCCGATAAATATGTGACGTTCCCCGCGCCCGCCGGTCCAAAAGGACGCGCGTACATGCCCGTTCTCACCGGGCTTGCCATTCCGGTCGGCGGACCAAATCGCGCCGAAGCCGAACAACTCATCACCTATCTCACCGACCCCAAAACGCAAACGCTCGTCGCGCAAAATCTCGGTTTCTTCCCGGTCGTGTCGGGCGCGGATACCAGCAGTTTGCCGCCCGGCGTGAAACTCGAAGCGGACGCGATTGCGGTCTTGCAGTCGTCGCCCGATGCGCTGCCCGCGCTGCTGCCTGTCGGCATCGGCGCCAAAGGCGGCGATTGGAACAAAGTGTACAACGACACGTTCCAGCGCATCGTCATCAAAGGCGAAGACATTCAAACCGTGTTGAATGACCAAGCCAAAGGGATGCAGGCGATTTTGGACGAAACCAAAGCGCCGTGCTGGGCGCCCGACCCGCCCAGTGACGGACCGTGCCAAGTGAAATAAAGACAGAAAGCAGAAGGATGAAGGATGATGCGACCAAAAACGTCGCGTTTCATCCTTCATCCTTCATCCTTTGGCTATGGCGACACCTCCACTGCGCCGCGACACGCGCGCCGCGGCGATGCCGTTACCGGCGTTGAATCGTTCGTTCGCGCACCAAATGGAAAGCGCCCTGCCCTATCTCTTGTTACTGCCTTCCCTGCTGTTCCTCGTTATCTTTTTCGCGTGGCCCATGGTGCAGGCATTGATTTTATCGGTGCGCACACCCGACGGCGTTTGGACGACGCAGTATCTGGAACGGATGGTGCGCGATGTCAATTTCACCGACGCGCTGCGCAACACATTCCTCATCATCCTCATGGCGGTGCCGCTGCAATTTGTTTTGGCGATCACGATGGGCTTGCTGATTCAAGCCAAGCTCAAAGGGTCGTCGCTGTTTTTGTATTTGTGGACGATTCCGCTCGCCGTCTCTGACCTTGCCGCCGGTTTGGTGTGGCTGGCAATTTTCAGCGATCGCGGGTTTCTCAACTCGGTGCTGCGAACAACGGGCATCATGCCCATCGCGTTTTCGTGGTTGAGTTTTGAAAATTACGGCACGCTGCTCATGGCAGTGGTCATTGCCGAGCTGTGGCGCGCCACGTCCATCGTCATGGTGATTGTGGTCGCAGGGCTGCAATTGATTCCCGACGATTATTTGGAAGCCGCCGAAGTTTTTGGCGCGACGCGTTGGCAAAGAATCTGGCACGTGATGCTGCCGATGATTCGTCCCAGTCTCCAAGTCGCGTTGATTCTGCGCACCATTCTCGCGTTCCAGGTGTTCGCGGTCGTGATTGCGCTGGCAGGACGCGCGATGCCGGTGCTGGCGAGCGAAGCGTACGCGCGGTACGGCGAATTGAATCCGAACAGCGCGGCGGCGTACGCGTTGTTAATTTTAATTTTTTCGTTGTTGACCACCGGTTTGTATTTGCGCGCGCTGCGCACCAGTGAAGAGGAGATGGGACGATGAGCGCCCAACCCAACCCCTTGCCGTCGCCGCTTGCCGCCGCAGCAGAACTCCCATTCAACGCGGCGGCGAACAAGCCGACCACGCTGAGGACGCTTGCGCGTCTCGCGTTGTATGCCGCCGCCCTCGCGATCACGTTGTTCTTTGTCGTGCCAATCTATCTCATCGCGATTTCGGCATTCAGTCCGCAGCCAGCGATTTTTGCGTATCCGAAAGCGTTGATTCCGCAAACCCTCTCGGCGGACACGTTTCTATTTTTTTGGAACGCCAGCGGTGTCCAGTCCGCGTTGGTAAACAGCATTCTCGTCGGCATCCTCACATTGATTTTGTCGTTGCTGGTCGGCGCGCCGGCGGGGTACGCCATCGCGCGTTTTTTATTTCGCGGGCGCGATTCGTACAAAATGTTGATTCTTACCACGCGCGCGTTTCCGATTGTGATTCTTTCGATTCCGCTCGCGGTCAATTACATTCAGTGGAATATTTACGACACGGTGTGGGGCGTTGCGTTCGCGCACACGGCCATGGCGCTGCCGACGACGATTTTGGTGACGAGCAGCATTTTCATCGCGGTCTCGCGCGAATTGGAAGAAGCCGCGCAAACGTTGGGCTGTAATCGCGCGCAAGCGTTCATCAAAGTCGCGCTGCCGCTCGCGCTGCCCGGTCTCGCCGCCGCTGCGATCTTTACGTTCGTCCTCTCGTGGAATGAGACGTTTGCGGCGACGATTCTCACCCAACGCAATCGCACGCTCCCCGCGCTCGTCTTGTCCCAAATCGCGGATGTGGGCGCGCCGCTGCCGTTTCGCTACGCCGCCGGTTTCTTTCTCATCGCGCCGTCGCTCGTCTATATCTTTTTCATGCGGCGCTATTTGTTGGGCATGTGGGGTCAGGTGGTCAAGTGACGGAGTTGGGTCATGGCGGAAATTCGCATTCAAAATGTGTGGAAATATTTTAGCAAAGGCAAAGTGACCGCGCTCCGCGATGTGTCGCTCACGATTCAAGACCGCGAGTTCATGGTGCTGCTCGGTCCGAGCGGCTGCGGCAAAACGACGCTGCTGCGCTGTATCGCCGGGTTGGAATATCCGGAACGCGGGCGCATTTTCATCGGCGGACGCGATGTGACCGATGCCCCGCCGCGCAAGCGCAATATCGCAATGGTGTTCCAAAGTTACGCGGTGTTTCCCCACCTGACCGTGTTTGAAAATATCGCGTTCGGGCTGCGAATGCAGAAACGTCCGAACGACGAAGTGAAACAGCGCGTCACCAAGGCGGCGAGCTTGATGCGCATCGAAAATTTGTTGGAACGCTTTCCCGCGCAGTTGTCCGGCGGGCAGCGCCAACGCGTCGCCGTCGCGCGCGGGCTCGTCATGGAACCGGAAGTGCTGCTGATGGACGAACCGCTGTCCAATTTGGACGCGCTGCTGCGTTTGCAGGCACGCGCCGAATTAAAGGCTTTGCTCCAAGCCGTGAAAACGACGACGGTCTATGTGACGCACGACCAAATCGAAGCGCTGAGCATGGGCGACCGCATCGCCGTCATGGAAATTGGGCAAATCGTTCAAACCGATGTGCCCACGCAGCTGTACGAATATCCGAACACGCAATTTGTCGGCGGATTCATCGGCACGCCGCCGATGAACTTTGTGCGCGGCACCGTCAAAAGCATCAACGGTGCTATGACGCTGGCGGTGGGCAATCAGCCGATTCGCGCAACCCTGCCCGCGCACGCGCAGGTCGGACAAGATTTGCTGATGGGCATCCGCGCGGAAAACATCGAAGCGAGCACCGCCGCCTCGCCCGACGCAGTCCCTGCACAGGTGCTCGTCGTCGAGCCGCTCGGTTCGCATTTGTTGTTGACCGTACAAATTGGCGAGACGCCCATCAAAGTCCAAACGCGGGCAGATTTTCCGGCGGCACCCCATCAAACGATTTATCTCAAACTCGAGCCGAAACGCGTGCGCTGGTTCGACCCCGAATCCGGCGTGCGGTACGAGTCCGCTTGAACCCGCCGTTTAGAAAACGACGGCAAACAAAAGATTTTACCTTGGTCCTTTTGCTTGCCGCTGAATTTCATTTTTCAAAATGCAAAATACGATTCAACTCGACGCGCTGCGCGCGCAAGCGCAGCGCGTTTTGCGCGTCAATGATCGCGGCGACTTTACCACACCGTCGCCCTATCAATATCCGCATCAATGGAATTGGGACGCCGCGTGCATTGCGTTCGGGTGGGCGCATTTTGATTTGGCGCGCGCCCGCGCTGAAATTCGCTCGCTCCTCCGCGCGCAGTGGCGCAATGGCATGGTGCCGCATATCCTTTATCATCACGGCGCGTCCGATTATTTTCCGCCGCCGGAATTTTGGCAGACGCAAGGGCTCGCGCACGGCGGAGACATTTTGTCTTCGGGACTCACACAGCCGCCGGTGCTGACGAGCATGGTGCGCCGCATTCACGAACGCTTTGCCCGCGACGCGGAGGAAAAAAATTTTCTGCGCGAGATTTTTCCCAAACTGCGCGCATGGCATCGCTGGCTGCACACCGCGCGCGATGCGGACGGCACGGGCTTGCCGTGTTTGATTCATCCGTGGGAATCCGGCACCGACAATTCGCCGCGCTGGCTCGCCGTCTTGGATGCCATCACGCCGTACGCTGTGCCCGCGTACACGCGGCGCGACACCACGCACGTTCATCCCGACGAACGTCCGCGTCCGCAAGATTACGAACGCTTTGTGTTTTTGATTGATCGTGGGCGCCGCGCGCAGTGGGACGATGCGCGCATTTTGGAAGCGCATCCGTTTTTGGTGCAAGATGTCATGTTCTGTTCCATCTTGCATCAAGCCGACCAGGATTTGCTTTTTCTCGCCAACGAACTGGGCGAAGCGCGCGATGAAATCGAAGCGTGGATTGAAAAAACGCGCGCCGTGTTCCACGCGCGCTTTTGGCATGACGAACGCGGCGTGTATCTCGATTACGACGTGCGCGCGGGCGCGGCAATTCCGGTCAACACGTGCGTTACCTTTACGCCACTGTACGCGGGACTCGCCTCCGCCGCGCACGCCGCGCGTTTGGTGAACGAACATTACAACAACCCAAACGAATACGCGCCCGACGGCGATTCAAAATACCGCGTTCCCTCCACCGCCAAGAATGAACCCGCGTATGCGCCGCGTCGCTATTGGGCAGGACCGGTGTGGGCGTTTACGAATTGGTTAATCGCGTTGGGCTTGCAGCGGTACGGCTGGAATGCGCTGGCGGCGGAATTGCGCGCGCAGAGTTTGGAATTGATGCAAACATACGGCATGCGCGAATATTACGACCCGCGCGACGGTGCGGGTTTGGGCGGCAAAGAGTTCGCGTGGACGGCAAGCCTCGCGCTTGCGTTCGCCGATCTGGACGCGCCATGAACCGACTGCGCGCGGGCAAAGGGGCACGCGTCGCCGCGCGCAACATTCATTTCTCCGCTACATGACCGTACAACCAACGCGGAAGATTTGTATAGGAGAGCGCTTCGAGATGTGCTTGCATGAACGCCGCGCGGCGCGCCAACAAATGAAACCCCTTGCGTTCTGCCTCCGCGTACACTTGTTTCAATCCGCTCAGCGCGGCGCCGCGTTGAGCGTGGAACCACGCCACGCTATTGGCAAGCATTTCGCATTCCAAGCGCGTTTCCCATTCCAGTTCGACGGGACACGCCGCTAACGCGCGCTCCGCTTGATCCAGCTCGCCGCGCGCAAGATACAGGGCGGCGAGATGATTTGTAAAATCGCTTAGGAATTTGTGGTCTTGGCGCGCGCCGGGCAGCGCATACGCGCGTTCCAAGATTGCGCGCGCCTGTTCGAGATTCCCACTGAGCATCTCCATTTCACTGCGAAGGATTGCCAAATATCCCTGGACGCGTTCGTCACCCAACTGCTCCAATTCGCGCTGTGCGCGTTCCGCGTTCGCGCGCGCCTCATCTAGGCGTTCGAGAACCACCAAAACTTTGGTCGCCTGATTGAGCGAGGCGATATAGCTCAAGCGGTCCCCCATCTGCGCTTTGAGTTCACACGCTTCGGACGCGAGCGCGAGCGATTGGGCAAGCTCACCGCGCAGAAACGCGAGGTTGGAGCTGAGGTGCACAAATTTTGCGGCGGCTTGGGTGTCGCCGATACTCTTGAGCCCCGCGAGCGCCGCTTCCGCCGCGCGCGCCGCATTCTCCAAGTCCCCTTCTTCGTACAACACGTTTGCGATGTTGCCTTGCGCGCGATATTCGAGCGCGCGCATTCCCGCCAGCTGCGCGGTGGCAACGGTTGCCTGCCAATAGGCGAGCGCCTGCGCGCGACTCCCGCGAATGGCGTTGATCGCGCCGAGCGTGTTATTGGCGCGGGCGCGCACGCTCGCGGACAGCAGCGGCATCGCCATCGCGAGCTGCTCGGCGAGTTCCAACGCCTCCCGATTCGCCTGTTCCGCTTCCGCAAAATGCGAAAGCGCCATGTGTGCGCCGCCTTCGACCACTTTGAGCTGCGCGCGCAAGAGCCGATGCGTAGGCGTGAGCTGGCGCAGGGTTTCCTGAACCAGCGACAAGGCTTCTGCCGCGCGCCCGCGTTGGGCGAGCGCGCTACTCCAGCGATAGACGAGCGCCGCGCGCACCGCGCCATGCGCGAGCTGCATCGCTTCTTGATAATTCGCTTCGGCTTCGCTGGCGCGCGTCGTATTGATCAAAAGATCGCCGCGCGTGGTGAGCAGCGTGCGCAGCACGTCAGGGTACTTGGAAACGAGATGGTGGGCGCGCAGGGCGTTCAACAATTCGTCAATCACCCCCACGGCGAGGGCAGCTTTGCCTTGATTAAAGAGCAAACTGCCTTGGTCGGTCAGCGTATCCGCCGCGTGTTTGAAATCGCCCGCGAGACCATACTGCCGCGCCGCTTCGATGACATCGCCTTGCGCGAGCTCCGCCCATTCCGCCGCCGCGCGATGCGCGTCGCGTTCCGACGGCGAGAGGGCGGTGATGCGGTGTTCGAGAGTATGTGAGATTTCAAATTTTGGGGGCAACGTTTCGCCGCGCGCCTCTGCCGCGAGCTGCAAAAAGCGCGCCACGAGTTCCGGCTCTTGGCGTAAATGGAGCGCAGGCACAAAGAGCGAAGCCAACGTGATCACTTCGGGCACACGTTGGTTGCGTTCAAAACGATTGATTTGCTCGCGGCTGTAGCCGACGGCACGTCCAAGTTCTTCTTGCGTCAGGCGCGCGCGGCGGCGCAGATATTTCAAAAATTCGCCAAACGTGGAAAAGGCGGCGGGGTCGGTTCGGCGCGCGGGTTCTTGCGATACGTTCATGGCAATTCTCGCAAGACGCTTGCTTGCGGCGGGGAGCAACAAAGGGATTTATTGCTCCCCAGCCGTTCAGGAAAAACTTCACAAAGACGGTGTCACACGATGTCATCTTTGCGTGGCGCAGTTGTGTTATATCACAACTGTGGCAGAACGAAAAAAGCGCGCGCGCCGAACCAACACCCAAACCCGCGCGCAAGCACGCGCCAAGCAGCGCAAACGGGCACGCTCACGCATTACGATTGTGACAACGGAAACGTGGACGATTACGTGGACGCGCGAGGAAAAGCAGGAACCGCTCATTGTCGTTCACGAACAGACGGAAATCCTTCCCCCCACCCGCTCGCCCGCGTGACACAAGGGAGTTGTACCCCATGAGCACCACTCGCTTGATCATAACTATCTTGGCAACGATTTCTATCCTTCTCCTCGCGCCCAGATCGCGCCTCTTGGCGGGCGCACACACGCCGAGCGGTTTGACCTTTATCGTCAACAGCAGCGCCGACGAAGTGGACAAAATTCCCGGCGACGGTAAATGCAAAAGCGCGCCGTCGAAAAAATGTACGCTGCGCGCCGCCATTATGGAAAACAACGCGTTGGGTGGCGGTAACACGATTGTTCTGCCAGCGGGCACATATCATCTCACTATCGTAGGCGACGGCGAAAACGCAGGCGCGACAGGCGATTTCGACATTTTGCGCAACGTTACGCTTCAAGGTTCGTACGCGCCGACGACGATTATTGACGATGCTGCCGGCGATCGCGTATTGGATGTACGCAGCGGCGTCGCCAAGATTTCGGGCGTAACGATTCAGGGAGGTTACTTGGTGAATGATGCGGGCGGTGGAATTGTGGTGCAAGCGGCGGCGAAAGCGATTGTGCGCGACAGTATTCTGACCAATAACCACTCGACGGTGGAAGGCGGCGCGATCGAGAACTGGGGTAAATTGACCCTCGTCCAGAGCACGATTGGTCCGAGCAACAGCGCCACCTTTGGCGGAGGCGGAATCGGCAATAACGGCGTACTCAAAATTGTCCGCACGCGCCTCACGGGAAATCATGCCGCCGGCGTTGTTTCCAATCGTATTGGCGGCGCACTGCTCAATTTCGGTTCGGTGGTCATCCTGCAAAGCACCCTCGACAATAACCGTGCTGATCACGGCGCCGGTTTGTACAATGCCGCGAACGGCAGCGTCACGATGGTCAATAGCACCGTCGCGCAAAACCATTTCGACTCGAACAGCAACAACGCTTCCGATGGCGCGGGCATTTACAATGACCAAGCGCAGCTCAATTTATACAATGTCACCCTCGCAGACAATGTATCGGGATTGAATGCCCAAACCGGCGGACTGTATAACGCGGGCGGCGCAAATGCATACAACTCGATCCTTGACCGAAACCTCGTTCTCGTGAACAAGAATCCGCCGCTCTATGCTGCCGCCGATTGCTACGGACCACTGAGCGGCATCGGCAATGTCAAATTCTACAATTTGATCTATGCGCCCGTCAATTGCGCTTACGGCGGCGATCCGAGCGTCAAAACGAACATCCACGCCAATCTTGGCGCGCTGCAAAACAACGGAGGGTTCACGCCAACCGAAGCGCTCCTCGCGGGCAGCCCGGCAATTGATACAGGCAATCCAACAGGCTGTAAAAATCAAAATGGTCAGTTGCTGACGAACGACCAGCGCAACGCGCCGCGCCCCACGGACGGCAATGGCGACGGCAAAGCGCGCTGTGATCGCGGCGCATATGAATATTGAAAGGTCGCTTACGCGTTTTGCCGCCAGCGAAACGAACAGGCGAGGAACAGCCATGAAAAAAATATTTGTTCTTGTGTGTGCGAGCGCGTTGATCCTGCTTGGCAGCGCGTGCAGCGCGCTCAACGCGGTGAATCCGTTGAGCGGCGGCGATAACTTTAAAGCGGTCGGTTCCTTGTGGAGCGATGTACCCGCGATGGATGGATTGGGCAAGCCCATTGACACGGAACTGCCAACCTCCATCAAGTTGTTCATGCGCACAGGTCTTAACTTGATGATGAAAGGAATGGGCGAAGGCGCGCCAACATGGGATTGGCTCATGTTCACGACCGCCAAAACGCCAGACGACATCCGAAGCTTTTACACGACCACGCGCATGGCGGCGCCGCCGTACAATTGGGCGAGCGATGCATCGGGCTGTGTGAGCGGCGATCAAATTGGGCAAGGAGGTGTCTTTTGCGCGTTTACCAAAGAACAGGGCGATAAACAGATTGGTGTGCTGATTATTGCGACGCAAGACGAGCAAACCAAAGAGACGAGCGTCTTTTTCCTGCGCGGCGAATCTACAGCAACGCCCGCCGCCCAAAACGCGTCCGCCACAAACGCCAATCCCCCGCCAACGAGAGGAGCGATAACGATGTTGAACGGAACTGCCCCGTACGGTATTGAAAAACGTCCCATGCCGAGCGGTCTCAATCTTGAGCAATTACTGCCGAAACAAGTAGGACCGTACACGCGCGCAAGCATGGTCGCGGCATCGAATCAAAAAGTGCAAGCCACTACGATTCAAGTGGATAGCGATTCGATCTATGCCACCTATCGCGCGGGCGGCAAAGAAGTGTTGATCGAATTCGCGGTCTCCCGCAGCGCGGCGGACGCGCAGATGGGTCTCGATGTTGCGGCAAGCGAAGTGACGAACGGTTTTCCTACCGACCCGCGTTTTGGCTCCATCGGCACTGAACCCAGCTATCTCAAAGTGAACAACGCGGATGGCGCGTTCTTGGCGTGGACGCGCGGCGGTTATTATTTCTCCGCCAGCGCGAAAGGCGACGAAGCGGACCTCGATGCGTTCATGAACGCGTTTCCATACTAGATTCGCTCCAGAGAGGGACAATGTATGAAAGCCAATCTCCTCGGTATCCTTTTATTCATCGCGCTCGCGCTCGCCGCGTGTGGTCAAGCGAATGCGCCCGCGCCCACCCAAGCCGCTGCGCCAACGCTTGCCGCACCCTCGACATTAGAGCAAGCCACTACCATGCCCGAAGCGACAAGTGCGCCAGCGCCAACCAGCGCCGAGCAACCGACCCTTGAATCAACCGCCACACCTTCGCCCACAACCGCGCCCGCTGCTGCCACCGCGACGACGGCATCTTCGGGCGGGGCACCGTCCGGCGGTGAATTGTCCGGCGACCAACTGTTGAAAATTTTTCAAACCTCCGTTACCGCATATCCCTGGCGCTGGCGCGAAAACGCGACTCAAAAAGATACCCAGCAAACCTCCACCGCCGTAATCGAGGCGCAGTCGGGCGCGCGCGTCCACGTCATCCAGGAACACTCCATCGCCGAACAAAAGGTGATTATCGAAAGCATCCTCATCACCCCAACACTCTACATGAAAGGCACGGGCGGCAATCCGAATCTATACAAGACGTTTGGCGCGACAGAGGGACAGTGGCTCCGCGTACCGCCCACCAGCCCACTCGCGGGGTTCGCCGAGATGGTTTACTTGCTCGGCAATCCGGAACAACTGCTGAACTCGCTCGGCTTGACCGAGTTGGAGAAAACTCTCAAACAAGGGTCTGCCAAATTCGTCGGCACCGAACAAGTGGGCAACATGTCAACCAGCGTCTACGAAATCCGAGCTGGCAGTGGAGACGCCGCCGTCACCTATCGTTGGTACGTTGGCAGTGATGGGCGCCTTTACAAAATGAGCTCGGACAGTGCCGCGTTGAGCACGACCATTCTCATCGAATACGACCCTAGCATCAACATTCAACCCCCGATTCCGTGAGTGAACCGCGAGAGGAGACGCGACGATGAAATTCCTGATTGCCCTAATCTTGGTGGCATTGTGTCTGTCCAGTTTCGCGGCGCATGTGCACGCGGCGCGCCATACACGTGCGGCATCCGACTTGACCTTTACTGTCAACAGTACGCTCGACGAGCCAGATGCGCGCCCCGGCGACGGTAAATGCCAAAGCGCGCCGTCGAAAAAATGTACGCTCCGCGCCGCCATTATGGAAAACAACGCGCTCGGCGGCGGCAATACCATCCTAGTTCCCGCCGGCACATTTATCCTCACGCGCGGCGACCCCGCCGAACCTTCCGAAGATACCGGCGCGCGCGGCGATCTGGATGTGCTTGCAAAATTGAAACTCGACGGAGCGGGCGCGGGCAAAACGATGATTGACGGCGCGCACAATGACCGCGTGTTCGACCTGTTTGCTCCAGCCAAAATACGCGGCGTCTCGATCGAGAACGGCGCATCACAAGAGAACGGCGGCGGTATCAAAGTGGAAACAGGCGCGAAACTTACGCTCACCAACGGCATCGTGACGAACAACGGCGCGGTCAAGGGCAGCGGCATCTACGGCGGCGGAAGCGTCAAAATCAAAAACTCTAAAATTATCTCCAACCTCTGCCTCAATTATGCCCAGCAAGGCGGCGGCGTTTATCTCGCGTACGGTGGACTCATTTCCAAATCGCGCATCAGCCGCAATTGCGCGGACCAGGGCGGCGGCATCTATGTCACCGACCTCGCCGATGTGGGCATTCCGTGGTATCTCGAGCAGAGTACGGTGGACAACAACAAAGCGCGCGAGGGCGGCGGCATTTACATGGCGGGACCGGGCGGCGCATGGGCAGTGAACAGCACCATTGCGAACAATGTCGCCAATCTGGGCTCCGGGAATATGGGCGAAGGCGGTGGCGTGTACGCCATCGTCCACCCGACCGACCGGTTCACTTTTTACAACACCACCATCGCGTCGAATGTGGCGGGCGTCGGCGGTACAGCAGGCGGCATCTATTTTGCCAATGTTGGAGAGGTGGCGCTGAAAAATACAATCCTCGACGCGAACGCGCCGGACGATTGCGAAGGCACATTCGCTTTGCTCAACTATAACCTCATCTATAACCCCAACGGCTGCAATCTTTCGGCGGACACCGGCACACAAATAGGCGTACATGCTGCTTTGAACACGCTGGCAAATAATGGCGGACCCACGCCGACGATGGCGCTCAAGCCGGGCAGCCCGGCAATGGATGTCGTGCCGTATTACCAATGCAAATTCAACGGCGGCATTCTGCACATTGACCAGCGCGGCGAATATCGTCCCGCTGACGGCGACGGCGATGGCATCGCACGGTGCGACATCGGCGCGTTCGAGGTGCAGCCATAAAGCTGCACCTTCAAGTTTAAAACACTCCCAAAAATCATTCCCCACCTTCTCCCCTCCAAGACGCGGGGAGAAATTCTATTCACCAGAAAGCATCATCCCGCTTTCGTGACACATGACCCTTTGTCTGTACCGCGAATTGTTTTACAATTTCGCGTATTCTCGCTTCCGCTCTGTGGCGCTTGTCTCCCTCGCAGCGCAATCCGCGCGCCGCGTGCGCCGACACAGCAAATACACATGGCACGATTGTTTTCGGGTTTGCGCTTTCGCATCACCATTGCCGTTACCCTGACGCTGGTTGTGATTTTGGGCGCTGCCACCGCGTGGCGGTATTGGCAGCACAGCAGCATGGATATGGAAGAGGCGCGCCATCAAGCCGCGCTTGCCAGCGCGCTCATTCGCGCGGGCGCATATTATGCGATGCTGACGCGCGACCGCGCGGATTTGCAGAGCATGATGGACAATATCAGTCAACAGCCCGGCATACGCGGTATTTATTTGGTGAATGCCGACGGCTCGCCGCAGTTCAGCGGCGCGTCCGCCGCGTCAAATTTTGCGCTGACCCAAAACCAATTCCTCCGCCTCACGCTGCCCAAGAATGCGGCGCTCGCCGACGCGCCCAGCAAAATATACACGGACGCGCAAGGCAACTCCATTTTGCGTTATACGAGCGTGATTGCCAACGAACCGGCATGTTACAGCTGCCACGATGCCGCGCAGCCGGTGCTCGGCGCGTTCGTCGTGGATTACGCGTTGACGGAAACCAATTACCAAATCCGCAGCGATTTGCAAGGCAGTCTCGCGAGCGGGTTCATCAGCATTCTCGCCGTCGTCATCGCCGTCAATGTGCTGCTCAGTCGTTTTGTGTTGGACAAGTTGGAACGATTTATTCCCGTGCTGCAGCGCATCGGGCAAGGTGATTTGTCACAGCGCCTGCCGCCGCGCGGCGACGACGAAATCGGACAACTCGCCGCGCACATCAACCAAATGGCAGTCGGGCTTGAAACGCGTGCCCGCGAAAACGCGCAGCTCTATGCGGAGCTGGAACAAAAAGAAGCCGCGCGCGCGTTTCTCTTGCGCAAAGTCATCGTCGCGCAAGAAGAGGAACACAAATATCTTGCGCGCGAACTGCACGACGATTTCGCGCAATCGCTCGCCGCGTTGAGCGTGACCGTGCAATCGGCGGCGCAAATCATCCCCGCCGACATGGTCCCCGTGCATGAACGTCTTGCGCGCGTGCAAGCGTTGACGCAAGAAACGCTGCAAGAAACGAGCCGCTGGATTCAAGATTTGCGCCCGCGTCTGTTGGACGATTTGGGTCTGGCGCCCGCGCTGCGCGCGTACGCCGAAGCGCGTTTTGAAAACACCGCCACGCACACGTATATCGAAAGTTCCAATTTACCGCCGCGCTTGCCGCCCGAAGTCGAGCTTACGCTGTTCCGCGTTTTGCAAGAAGCTCTGTCGAATGTCGCCAAACACGCGCAGGCGCGCAATGTCCGCGTTCGCATCGAGCAGTACGAAAACGGCATGGTGGTCGCGCATGTTCAAGACGACGGCATCGGTTTCATCCCCGCGAAATATTTGCATGCGCAAGAAGGTCTGCGCGGCGTGGGTCTGTTGGGAATGCGCGAACGCGTCGAATTGCTCGGCGGCACATTGACCATTGATTCGACGCCGGGACGCGGCACGCGTTTACGCATCGAAATTCCATGGAAAGACCTGCTATGAGAAGTCAAGGGGTCGAACCTTAAAATTTCTACGCGGTCGGTGCGCTGGGGCGCACCTCATAAGGGCGTTGCTCTTTGAGCACGACGAAAATGCGCGCCAACAAC
>Ga0070741_10002785_pt1 | contig 45496 bp, 40 predicted proteins | sample Coa_R1_4_FD_66440 | JGI IMG/M metagenome (GOLD analysis project Ga0070741, IMG submission 66440) | Surface soil microbial communities from Centralia Pennsylvania, which are recovering from an underground coalmine fire - Coalmine... | ecosystem: Environmental > Terrestrial > Soil > Unclassified ... | reverse complement strand
TTTTGGGTTCCTTTCATAGAGACTTACTGCATCTTTCGGACAAATTTTGCACATTTTGGCACGTCCATAGTGCTTTCAGCTATTGAACGTGCCAAAATGTGCAAAATTTGTCTCGAAATCTACAGCAATTCTCCATAAAACCAACCCAAAACTCAGGTTTTTAACCTAAATTTCGATTGTCTCAATGTCTGCTTCCTTCTTAGGAAGGGTCTCTGTGGTATACTTGAATCGCTTTTTGAAATAGCGGTCATAGGGAAGGCAAAACAGCAAGCTTAAGCAAGGAATTGCCTCAATTTTGGCGCGAAAAAAGTTAGCAATTCCATGCAAGGCATAAATAAAACTTGTCTTGAGATAGAAAAAATGCTTAATATTACGGGATTTTTTGTAGAAAAAAACACAAAAATATCCCAAAGCAAAGCAAAATCCCAAAGTCATCTGCAGGAGTCCGCCTACAGAACGGACGGATGCCGAAATTATCGAGACAAAGGGAATGTAGCCGACGAGGTTAAAAGCCTGTTCTCCTTGTGCAAGGATACTTTCAAATTGCTCTTTAGAAATGAGTTTCTGTCTTCGCATCATCGACTCGTTTAACGTTGGATATGAGGGTAAAGTCGCATGCCCAATTGTCTAATTGTACATCTTTTGGCATCTTCAAAAGTAATAGCAGAAAGATGGGGTTGATTAAACAGAAAAAAGTCATTTGCTTTAGAGGCTTTCGCTCCGAGCGCGATTGCGCGTTCTTCTCCAGAAAGAGTAGAGAAAGTCCCTATATTTTCCAAGCAGCCTTTGCATGTGGGATGGAATAATGCGGCATTTACAAAGGCACATTTTACCTTTGCAGTGACAAGCTGACTTTCTATGTTAAGCGCATCGCGTTGCAAGTTTGAAATAGCGATTTTGTTTTGCTCTGCATTTTCAGTAGTGAGAGTTTCTGCTCGGCGTAACTTTTTTTCTTGGGATTTCTTAAGCTCAGTAATGCGTTCTTCCCAAAAGAGATAGCGGGCCAGCATGGGTTTAAGGGTTGTCAGTTGGGGGTCATTTTGGCCCATCCCAATGACAAAGTCGATGCCTTTTTCCTTGAGCATTTGTTGGATCTGAGCTGGGGTAGCTTGCGCCAGACTTTCGTAATGCTTTTGAAGCGATTTTAATTGACGAAAGCGTGCTTCTTTAAGTTCGGCATTGATAGCCGTATTTGAATAGATTTCTTTTAAGGGATAGATAAGCAGGAGGGCGGTGAAACCGGTTACAATTAAAAAAACAGGGGCAAAAGTAGCAGTAATGGCTAGGCTAGTGGCAATAATAATCGGAAAAGCTACACAGTAGACTAAAGCCAGGTTAGCTTCCAGCTCAGATTCTTTAGAATAAATCATCGCTAAAGAAGGGTCAAGCTCACTTTTACATAGATCAAGGTAAAGAGGGGCACTTTGTGAATTATGTAAAATAGAAATAGACATAATAAATCACTTTTGTTGATTCGTGTTTGTATTATATCGTTTTTAATATAAAAAGTCAATTTAAGCTGTGAACCTATTTCAATAAAGTTTTTTTTATTACAGTCGAGTCAACGCCCCAGGGTTGACGATCAAACCTAGGCTCTATTGCTAGTAATCTGAGTTTTGGGTTGTTTTTATGGACAACTGCTGTAGATTTCGCTGCGGTCCTAAATCAAATTTTCGGTCGCGCTAGGTATAACTGCAACTCCTCAAGAATGAGGAGTCAAGAAAACTATGGGATCGCAGCGAAAAGACGTTGTCCTAACTCAGCTACAGTCATTCTTTTAACGTCTGCGTGGGTGATAGGGGTGAAATTACGATTTTTAAATTTAATGAACTCTGAAATAGCTGTAGGCTCATTGAGCGCTTCTCCCAAAACACGCTCATGATAGCCAACATTTGTGAGTGTGGCGATGTCATCTAAATCGCCTTTGTAATTTGGATTGCGAAGAACAGCATTAGCGAAAGCAGCGCTGACTTTAGTTTGTAAAGCTCTATCTTCAGCAAAGAGAGCCGCGCTTCGTAAATCATAAACTTTTTGGCGATTTTCAGAAAAATTTGCACTGGCGAGATCCCTTGCTTGCTGAGTCAAATTTTGTTTTAGCAAAAGCTCCTCTTGCATTTTTTCATCAAGATATTGCGCGCGAGCAAGAATGGGATTCAACTTAGATAACGATTCTGGATTTGTTCGTTGAATACTAGGAATTTGATGCCAAACAATCCCTCTAGCAGCGAGATCGTTTTGTAGAAGTTGTACGGATTTAGCATTTATTTTTTCAAAATTTGTTTGAAGCTTAGAGTACTTGATCCCTTCCTTGCGAGAGACTTCTGAGTATTCGAGAAAGTTTTTGACAAGGTTTGCAACAGGCATGGCAAGAAGAAGAGCCCCGATTCCTACAAAAGGGACGTAAGTCGGCAGAAACATACCCGCATAAAAAAAAGTGCTGGAAGCAAGAGCGGTAAAGGCGACAAAGGTTACGCCGGCGGCGATCATCCAAAGTGTGGAATGCGTTTTATAAGTGCAAACTTTGCTTGGATCAAGATCTCGAATGCTGTCTGAAAGGAGGGATTTGTCGTTAGCTATGAGAGAACCAATGAGTTGTGTAGCAGAAGGTCGCGAGTTGAGAGTCGTAGAAGTCATAGAGCACCTATTGTTAATAACAACAGCTATTTAAACTATGGAAAAATGGAATTAATTGCCATTTAAATAAAGTTTTGTTTTTGTAAATTTAAGTATTTAGTGGATTCCATTTTCATGCGTAAAAAAAGGCTTGAAAGTCCGTTAGAGCGGCTAGGAGATAAACTCCCATGAATGCCTAGATCTTCTAAAAACAGGGGCTGGCAGCTTAAGATAACTTCTGGAGGTTCATCGTGATAGACTGCTAGTAACAGCGCAGCCAGTCCAGCTGAAATTAGCGCTTCAGAATAAGCCCTAAATTGCATTTTTCCTTCAAAAAAAGAAGAGTAAAGATACATCTGGCTTTGGCAGCCACTGACAAGCCTGCACTCCGTTTTGAGTTCGTCAGGGTAGTTAGAGAGGCCGCGTCCCAATTCAATGATTTTTTCATATTTCATTTGAGGAGTAGAGCAATTTGTAAATAACTCTTTAGTTTTAAGCTGCTTAGCTAAACATGACGCGGTGAAAAGATCTTTATTCATGGGTATCGTAAACTGCGGTTCAAGATTTCCGGTGACGGCACTATTATAATAGGATTGACAATTTGAGGGAAATCTAGTTTGATGATCCTGTTTTTATTTTATACCGAAACATTATGCCAAAAGAAGATACGTTAAAAATTGATGGGACAGTTGAAGAACTCCTTCCCAACATGACCTTTCGGGTCGTTCTCGAAAATGGGATGCGCGTTCATGCCCATCTTTGTGGAAAAATGCGGATGCGCAACATTCGTGTACTCGTCGGAGACGTTGTCACCGTCGAAATGTCGCCATATGATTTGACTAAGGCACGGATTACTTATCGTCAAAGGTAAGCGCGGCGAGTCGAAAAATTCAAAAAATACAACTCAAGCGATAATTGAGGTTGAATTTATTTATCTTGGAGAATAAAATTTGCTGCTTTCGACCTGAAGTAGAGCTCTGCGCATCAGCAGTTTGCTCAAAGATGGAGCATAGCTGGCGAAGTAAATGTTGAAAGGGCTATAGCATTTGAAGGGTTTAAGTCCGTTTAGCGTCCTTTAAAGATGTCGAAAGTAGCAGTTGCGGCTAAGCGTTTAGTGATCGCCCAGATAGCTCAGTGGTAGAGCATTTGCATGGTAAGCAAAAGGTCGAAGGTTCGATTCCTTTTCTGGGCAAAAGAACAAAAAATGAAAAAAATAGTACGGAGCCAACGGAGGTAATCATGGCAAAAGAGCAATTTCAGAGGAACAAACCTCACGTCAACATTGGAACAATTGGACACGTTGACCATGGTAAAACATCATTAACAGCTGCGATTACAAAAGTATTGGCAGAAAGCGGTAAGTCAAAATTTCGCGACTACGCGTCTATCGACAATACACCAGAAGAAAAAGCGCGCGGCATTACGATCAATTCTACGCACGTTGAGTATGAAACAGAGAACCGTCACTATGCACACGTCGACTGTCCAGGTCACGCTGACTACGTCAAAAACATGATTACAGGTGCTGCCCAGATGGACGGAGCGATTCTAGTTGTTGCTGCGACAGATGGTGCGATGCCACAAACAAAAGAGCATATCCTTCTCGCTCGCCAAGTTGGCGTTCCTGCGATTGTCGTCTTCTTGAACAAGATGGATATGATTGGCGCAGGCGACGAAGATCTCGTTGACCTCGTTGAAATGGAGCTTCAAGAGCTTCTTGAAGCAAAAGGTTATAAAGATGTTCCTATTATTCGCGGTTCTGCTTTAAAAGCTCTCGAAGGCGACCCCAAGTACGTAGAAGCGATCAAGAAGTTGATGGCAACCGTTGACGAGAAAATCCCAACACCAACACGTGAGACAGATAAGCCATTCTTGATGCCTATCGAGGACGTTTTCTCTATTTCTGGTCGCGGTACTGTAGCTACAGGCCGTATCGAAAGAGGTCGTGTCAAAGTTAACGATAAGTTGCAAATCGTCGGTATCCGCGACACACGTGAAACTGTCGTAACTGGACTAGAGATGTTCAACAAGCTTCTTGATGAAGCTTCTGCTGGTGAAAACGTAGGTATCCTTCTCCGCGGTGTGGAGAAAAAAGATCTCGAGCGCGGAATGGTGCTTGTGGCACCAGGCTCACAGAAGCCGCACACAAAGTTCAAGGGAACTATTTACATCCTGACAAAAGAAGAAGGGGGGCGTCATAAGCCATTCTTCTCTGGCTATCGTCCGCAGTTTTATTTCCGTACAACAGATGTTACTGGCACGGTAACTCTTCCGGAAGGAACTGAGATGGTAATGCCAGGCGATAATGTCGAACTAGAAGCGGAACTCATCCATCCGATTGCGATGGAAGAGGGAATGAGATTTGCTATCCGTGAAGGCGGTAAGACGATCGGTGCAGGGACTGTTTCAAAAATCATCAAATAACTTTTGGAATTTGATCGTGCTATGGCCGTTACTGGCCATAGCATAATTGGTGGGTGTGTAGCTCAGTTGGTAGAGCAGCGATCTCCAAAGTCGCTGGTCGGGGGTTCGAATCCCTCCGCACTCGATTAGGCTCCTATAACTCAGCTTGCTTTCCTTAACTAAAGCAAGACAGGCAAGATGTAAGTTTCATTTAAGCAAAGCCAGACTTAAGAAATCCTGGTGACGAATGAAGCGCAGTAATTACCTGTCGCAGCTCAAAGGAAGAGTGACCGGGTTATTATAACACAATAACTTAAAGAAAGATCCTATGTGCGCTATGGAAGCCAAGTTAAATCAGTCTCGACTCTCTTCGGAAGTGCCTGTGAAACAGACTGCTAAGAAGAGAAGCGTATTTGTCTTCATTCAAGACCTCAAGGACGAACTAAAAAAGGTAAGTTGGACGACAAAAACTGAGCTTATCTTGTCTACTAAGGTAGCGATTGGTGCCATTTTTCTTTTTGGTTTGGGAATATACCTCGTTGATCTCGTGATCAAGGGGGCGTTAGATTTTATAGCGCTTATAGTGCATTTTATTTTTGGCTAATTCAGGTTGGGGCATCATGCATAAGTGGTACGTCGTCCAGGTCGTTTCCGGACAGGAAAAAAAGGTGAAGAAGGCAATTGAAGAGAATCGTGAATCCAAAGGGATGACCGATTTGGTTGACTCCGTGCTTGTTCCTGTTGAGAATGTCGCGGAAGTTAAAAAGGGCCAGCAAAAGGTTAGCGAGAAAAAACTGTGGCCAGGATATATCCTAGTCAAATTAAATCTTACCGACGACAGTTGGATGTATGTACGGAACACAAATGGTGTTCTTGGCTTTTTAGGAGGCGATAAGCCCTTGCCCTTAGCGCAAAGTGAGGTTGATGTTATCTTGCAAGACCTCGAAGAGAAGAAGAAAGGGGTTGTTCAGAAACATAACATCGCGCCAGGCGAAAAAGTTAAAATCAATGATGGTGTCTTTGTCAATTTTGTCGGAACAGTTCAAGAAGTATTCCACGACAAAGGACGTCTTAGTGTTCTGGTTTCCATTTTTGGTCGCGAAACGCGCGTCGACGATCTTGAGTTTTGGCAAGTAGAGCTCGTGCCAAATGAATCAGAAGTGAGTTAAAATTTCAAAAGCGAGCGCTGAATTGGATGCTTTTAGCGCTCGATTTAAGTAGAATTAAGGTCCCCTTTGCCTCTTGTGGGGAAATAACGTGGATTTGAGGAATTAAATAATGGCAAAGAAAGTAGTTAAGATGATTAAGCTGCAGATTTCTGCAGGTAAGGCAAACCCAGCGCCGCCCATCGGTCCTGCGCTTGGAGGTGCTGGAATCAACATCATGGGATTCTGCAAAGAGTTTAATGCCAAGACGCAAAGTCAGGTGGGGGATATCCTTCCTGTAGAAATTACAGTCTATCAGGATAAGTCGTTCACATTCATTACAAAGCAGCCTCCTGTTTCTCGCATGATCCTTAAAGAATTAAACATTGAGAAAGGATCAAAGGTTCCTAACAGAGAAAAAGTAGGCAAGTTGAAGAAATCTCAGGTGCGAAAAATTGTTAAAAATAAACTACCTGACATGCGCGCTTCTTCTGAAGAAGCAGCAATGCAGCTAGTGATGGGTACTGCGCGTTCCATGGGTGTGGACATTATCGAGGATTAAAAGAGGAAATCGCGAAACTGTGTCGTCAAAAAATCGATGTATTTTTGCGACCTTACGTCAGGACTCTCGGTATAACGACAGCGAGAACATCTCGCTTAAGTTTTGCGATGTGATCGACTGAAATTCAAAAATTGGGCCGGGCAAAGCTGATTTAGAGCCTTCCAGGCGTTGGAAAAACAATTTTTTGAATTACGTGCGGTATATTTTTGAAACAAAGTTGTTTAGTAGAAAGAGAGGTCGGCTCTTTTAACACCGACTAAAATGGGTGAAATAAAACCCCAATTATAAAGGAAATCAGAATGCATCGAAGCAAAAGATTTCGGGAGATAGACAAGCTGGTGGATATATCTAAGACATATTCTGTCGAGCAGGCTATCGAAATTTTGAAAAAATGTCCACCGGTCAAGTTTGACCAATCGGTGGAACTATCGCTTAAAACAGGCGTCGATGCCCAAAAATCTGAGCAGCTTGTGCGCGGCACTGTACTATTACCGAATGGTACAGGAAAGCGCGTCGTCATCGTTGTTTTCGCCAAAGGCGAAAAAATTCAAGAAGCGTTAGACGCAGGCGCAGATTTTGCTGGGAATGAAGAACTCTTTGAAAAAATCAAGTCGGGCTGGCTCGATTTTGATGCTGTTGTTGCAACCCCTGACATGATGCGGGATCTTGGAAAACTCGCTAAAGTCCTCGGACCTCGTGGGTTAATGCCGACGCCGAAAGCAGGGACAGTGACTGCTGATGTAGCTAAAGCAATTGCTGAGCTCAAAGCGGGTAAGATTGAGTTCAAGTCAGATAAGCATGGCGTGATTAACGTCGCTGCTGGTAAACTTTCCTTTCAACCTGCCAAGCTCAAAGAGAATGTTGTCGCGATCCTCTCTGCGATCATCCGAGCCAAACCAGCGACGGCGAAAGGGGTCTTTTTGAGATCCTTCTCTATGTCATCCACAATGGGACCTGGAATGAAGATTGATATGCAAGGGATTACGGAAATTCAAGGAGCTAAAGAGTAATATGAGACAGGAAAAGCAATTACTTCTCGACGATATAAAGGAAAGGATTGTCGACTCCAAAGCTATTGTACTCGCTAGCTACAAACGTTTAGAGCCTAATACTTCTGCTAAGTTTCGCAATAGCCTTGCGGCAACTGGTGGATCTCTAGAAGTTGTAAAAAAACGAGTGCTTGTTAAAGCGGCTCAAGACGCCGGGGTTGTTTTAGACCCTGCTCTGCTACAAGGACACATCGCTGTTGTCTTTGCTACCCAAGATCCTGTTCAAACGACAAAAGTTGTATTTCAATTTTGTAAAGAGAACGAAGAAGTTTTAGATGTTATCGGAGGCAGGTTTGAAGGTTCCGTATGTTCAGCAAAAGATGTTGAACAGATCTCCAAACTACCAAGCAAAGATGAAATGCGCGCCCAATTTTTGGGTACACTCGAAGCACCGCTCTCGCAAACGCTTGCGGTTATTGAGGCTTTGCTTACGTCCGTCATGCATTGCTTGGAAAACAAGTCCCAAGAAAATAACACTTAAATTTAAACAAGATTTAATCAAAGAGGTTTAACCGTGTCTACCCAAAATATTGATACATTAGTTGATACACTGAGCCAATTGAGCGTACTCGATATGGCAAAATTAAAGACTGCTCTCGAAGAGAAGTGGGGCGTTAAAGCAGCAGCAGCAGCTCCAATGATGATGGCAGCAGCTCCTGCAGCAGCAGAAGCAGCAGCTGAGTCTACAGAATTCAAAGTGACTTTGGAAACATCTCCTGATGACAAGAAAATCAGTGTCATCAAAGTTGTTCGCGAGATCACAGGACTTGGCTTGAAAGAAGCTAAGGATCTCGTTGACGGCGCTCCCAAAGTCTTGAAAGAGTCTTGTGGCAAAGCTGAAGCAGATGAGATTTCTAAGAAGATCTCCACTGCTGGTGGAAAAGTGACTGTAAAAGGTCTCTAATCAACTTTGCAACTTAAAAATTCGCGAGCAGAAGTCTAAAATGATGACTTCTGCTCGTCATTTTTATTTTTTTTAAGAATTTAAGCAGGTTATCATAGCCTGATATTGTTCTTTGCGGGTATAAAACTCGCTATAATACAAAGCTTTAAGCCTAGGAGCCGTTTCGATGTTAAAAAGGCCGCCTCAAAGGGTGAGTTTCCGCAGCAGAGAAGAAATTATCGATCTGCCGAACCTCATTGAAATCCAGATCAAATCCTACGACCAATTTCTCCAACTGGACAAGACCCCCCATGAACGGGAGAATTTTGGTTTGCAAGAGGTGTTTACTGAGATTTTCCCTATCAAGTCGTATGACGAAAAGACAATACTTGAATACATCTCTTATAATCTTGGGGTTCCCAAATACACTCCGGAAGAGTGCATCCGTCGCGGAATTACCTATAACGTCACACTTAAAGTAAAATTTCGTCTGACAGATGAGACTGGGATTAAGGAAGAAGAAGTCTACATGGGAACCATCCCTGTAATGACTGAAAAGGGAACATTCATCGTGAATGGCGCGGAACGCGTTATTGTTTCCCAGCTACATCGCTCTCCAGGGATTGCCTTTGAGCAAGAACGCCACACGAAAGGATCTACCATTTATTCCTTCCGCATTATTCCTTATAGAGGAAGCTGGTTGGAAGGCGCATTCGATACAAACGATCTTATTTACATTTACATCGATCGCAAAAAGCGCCGAAGAAAAATCTTAGCAACTTCATTTATTCGTACCCTTGGATACTCGACCGATGCGGATATTATTGAAGAGTTTTTCAACACAATTAAAGTTAAAATCCGTTCTGACAAAGATTTTCCCAAGCTTGTTGGTAAAATCTTGGCTGAAGACGTCATCGATGAAGAAAGTGGCGTAGCTTTTGGTAAAGCCTCTGAAAAATTGACGACGGCGATGCTTAAAAGAATGCTCGACGCCAATATTTCCACCGTACGTATCGCAGAGGATGCCGATGAGACAAGTCCTATTATCAAAATGCTTGCGAAAGATCCTACCGATTCTTATGAATCGGCATTAAAGGATTTCTATCGTAAAATTCGTCCAGGCGAGCCAGCGACCCTCTCAAATGCAAGATCTGCGATCATGCGTTTATTCTTCGACCCGAAACGTTACAATTTAGGTCGCGTAGGGCGCTATAAACTCAATAGAAAACTTGGTTATGAGATCACAGACGAAGAGCTCAATGTTGTCACACTGCGGAAAGAAGATGTCATTGGAGCTATCAAATATCTTCTTCGTCTCAAGCGCGGTGATGAAATGGCAAATGTCGATGACATTGATCATCTTGGAAACCGTAGGGTACGTTCTGTCGGCGAGTTGATTCAAAATCAGTGCCGCATCGGTCTTGCCCGTATGGAAAAGATCATCAAGGAGCGCATGAACCTCTTTGATTTCACTTCTGATACATTGACGCCTGGAAAAGTTGTCTCTGCAAAAGGTCTTGCTGGCGTTTTGAAGGACTTCTTCGGTAGATCGCAACTTTCGCAGTTTATGGATCAAACTAATCCTGTAGCTGAACTCACGCACAAACGCCGTCTTTCTTCTCTTGGGCCAGGTGGTCTAAACAGAGAGCGTGCAGGATTTGAAGTGCGGGACGTGCATCCTAGCCATTACGGAAGAATTTGCCCGATTGAAACACCTGAAGGTCCAAATATCGGTTTGATTACATCTCTTTCAGCGTTTGCCAAAATCAACGAATTCGGCTTTATCGAAACGCCTTATCGCATCGTGCGCGAAGGAATCGTCACCGAAGAAATTGAATACATGACTGCAGACCAGGAAGAGAACTGCGTGATTGCTCAGGCGTCCGCTGTTCTTGATGAACATAATATGTTTGTCGAGCCACAATGCTGGGCCCGGTTTAATGGCGAATCGCTGAAAATTGAAACGAGCAAGATCACGCACATGGACGTTTCCTCCAAGCAGCTCGTGTCGATTGTCACAGGATTGATTCCATTCCTTGAACATGACGACGCTAACCGCGCTTTGATGGGCTCGAACATGCAACGTCAGGGTGTGCCTTTGCTCAAGACAGATGCTCCAATTGTGGGCACTGGACTCGAAATGCGTTCAGCGCGCGACTCAGGCGCTGTCGCTGTTGCTGAAGAAGATGGCATTGTCGAATACGTCGATGGTTTTAAAATTCTCATCGCTTCAAAAGCAAACCCATTAGATAAAAAAACGTATCAGCTTAAAAAGTTCATGCGCTCGAATGCGGGAACTTGTATCAACCAGACTCCTCTTTGCAACGTAGGCGACGAAATTAAGGCGGGTGACGCAATTGCGGACGGGCCTGCGACAGATAAGGGTGAAGTGGCTCTTGGAAAGAATGTACTTGCTGCGTTCATGCCGTGGTGTGGATACAACTACGAAGACGCTATCATCATTTCTGAGAAGTTGCTGAGGCTTGATTATTATACTTCGATCTATCTTGAAGAATTTGAATTGACCGCACGCGATACAAAGCTCGGTAAGGAAGAAATCACTAAAGATATTCCGAACGTATCAGAAGAGGCTCTCGCAAACTTGGGAGAAGATGGCATTATCCGCATCGGAGCTGAAGTTTCTCCAGGGGATATCCTTGTAGGAAAGATCACTCCTAAGTCCGAAACGGAACTAGCTCCTGAAGAGCGCTTGCTTCGCGCCATTTTTGGTGAAAAAGCCGCAGACGTCAAAGATGCCTCTTTAACTGCACCCCCGGGTACCGAAGGCGTCGTCATGGATGTTAAGGTGTTTAGCCGCAGAGATAGGCTTTCAAAGACGGATGATGAGCTCGTTGAAGAAGCTAGCCGAATTAAAGATATTCATTCTGACTTCAAGGCTAAAGAAGCGGAGCTCATGATCGAGTTCCATGAAAAACTTGGCGCTTTGTTGCTTGGTGAAGTGGCACCTGCTCCTATCATGCACCGCAAGTCAGGGGATATCATTGTTAAAGAGGGCGAAGCCATTACTCAAGATATGTTGGAAACCCTGGAGTCTGAGAAGCCAGAAGATCTGATCATTGGCGAAGCAGAAGTGTACAGCACGCTGAAAGATGCGATGCGGGAATTCGACACGGCAATGCAGACTTTACAGACTCAGCATAAAACAGAGATCGAATTCACCCGCAAGGGGGACATCGAACTTGATCCAGGCGTTATCCGCCAGGTCAAGGTGTATGTAGCTTCTAAGCGTAAGCTGCAGGTGGGTGACAAGATGGCTGGTCGTCATGGTAACAAAGGGGTTGTATCCAAGGTTGTACCTGAGCAAGACATGCCCTACTTAAGCAATGGGGAAACTGTTGAGATCATCCTGAATCCTCTCGGTGTACCGTCCCGTATGAACATGGGACAGCTGCTCGAAACGCACCTCGGCTATGCCGCTAGAAAGGCAGGAATTTATGTTAAGAGCCCGGTCTTTGAAGGCTTCCCTGAGTCACGTATTTGGGAAATGATGAAGGAGCTTGGGTTGCCTGAAGATGGAAAGAGCTATTTATACGATGGTAGAACGGGGCAGCGGTTTGAAAACCGGGTTGTCGTCGGCTATATTTACATCCTGAAGCTTAGCCATCTTGTGGCAGACAAGATCCATGCACGCTCCATTGGACCGTACTCTCTCGTCACGCAGCAGCCCCTCGGCGGTAAAGCGCAGATGGGTGGACAGCGATTTGGAGAGATGGAGGTTTGGGCCTTGGAAGCCTATGGCGCTGCAAACCTCTTGCAAGAGATGCTTACCGTCAAATCTGACGATGTCGGCGGACGTACCCGTATTTACGAATCCATCGTAAAAGGGGAGAATCAGTTAACAGCAGGTACGCCTGAATCCTTCAACGTTCTTGTTAAGGAAATGCAAGGCCTGTGCTTAGATGTACGCACTGAAAGCGCGTCGGAATAAACTGGGAGAATAGCTTCATGTCAGAAGATGAGTTCAAAGATACCCAATTCGATAAGTTGACCATTAAGATTGCATCTGACGATGTCATTCGCAATGAATGGTCACGGGGTGAAATCAAGAAGCCGGAGACGATCAACTACCGGACATTCAAGCCTGAAAAAGGCGGTTTGTTCTGTGAGAAAATTTTTGGCCCGACGCGCGATTGGGAATGCGCTTGTGGAAAATATAAGAAGATTAAGCACAAAGGAATTGTTTGTGACCGCTGCGGTGTAGAAGTTACCGTGTCTAAAGTGCGTCGCGAGCGAATGGCTCATATAGAATTAGCCGTGCCCGTTGTGCATATCTGGTTCTTTAAAACCATGCCATCGCGCATTGGCAATATTCTCGGGATGTCCGCCATGGATCTTGAGCGCGTAATTTATTATGAAGAGTATGTCGTTGTCGATCCAGGCCGCACAACTCTTGAAAGAAAGCAGCTGCTTTCTGATTCGGAATATCGTGAAGCCCAAGAGAAATGGGGTTCTGATGCGTTTGTCGCCAGAATGGGCGGCGAGGCGATCCGCGATATTCTAGAAAAAGAAGATTTGGCCGCGCTTGTCGTGGAATTGAAAGACAAACTGCGCAAAACCAAATCGATGCAAGCGCGGATGAAGCTTGCAAAACGCTTGAAGATCGTGGAGAGCTTTACGTTCTCTCCGAACCGTTCTGACTGGATGGTCATGTCATGTGTTCCGGTCATTCCTCCCGACTTGCGTCCTCTCGTTCCTTTAGACGGCGGCCGTTTTGCGACATCCGACTTGAACGACTTGTACAGACGAGTGATCAATCGGAACAACCGTTTGAAAGCGATTCTCAAGCTCAAGACGCCGGATGTGATCGTTCGCAACGAAAAGAGAATGCTTCAAGAGGCTGTGGATGCCTTGTTTGACAATGGTCGCCATGGCCATCCTGTCATGGGAGCGGGCAATCGTCCTTTGAAGTCTCTTTCAGAAATGCTCAAAGGAAAGCAGGGACGCTTCCGGCAAAATCTTCTCGGTAAACGGGTCGATTATTCGGGACGTTCTGTGATCGTTGTAGGACCTGAGTTGCGGTTTAACCAGTGCGGTCTTCCGAAGCAAATGGCCCTTGAACTTTTCGAGCCATTCATCGTTAAGCGTTTGAAAGATTTGAACTATGTTTACACCATTCGTTCTGCCAAGAAAATGATTCAAAGACGCGCTCCTGAAGTTTGGGATGTGCTTGAAGAAATCATTAAAGGGCATCCGATTCTGTTAAACCGTGCTCCCACGCTTCATCGTTTGGGTATTCAAGCGTTTGAACCGACATTGATCGAAGGTAAGGCAATCCGCATCCATCCGCTCGTCTGTACAGCGTTTAACGCTGACTTCGACGGTGACCAGATGGCGGTTCATATCCCTCTTTCAATCGAAGCTCAGCTCGAGGCAAAGCTTTTGATGATGGCGCCGGATAACATTTTCCTGCCCTCATCTGGAAAACCATCCGCGGTTCCTTCCCAGGATATGATCCTGGGCCTATACTACCTGATGCTCGATCCTCACTATATTGCAGAGGATCATGGTAGAAAGACGAAGCTGTTCAAAAACATGGAAGAAGTCCTCATGGCATTAGGTTCCGGAGGAAGCTACAACTGGTTTGAACAAAGAGGTAAAGAAGGCCGCTCTGACGATCTCGGCGGAGGTATCCGTCTGCACGAGAAGATTAAGCTTAAGCTCGAAAGTGGGATCATCGAAACGACTCCTGGACGTGTTCTGTTCAATACGATTGTCCCAAAGGAACTCGGTTTTCAGAATTACTCTTTGCGTAAAAAGAAGATGAGCGAACTCGTTCTTCAGACTTACAAGAAAGTTGGTTTGGAAGCCACTGTGCGTTTCCTTGACAATCTGAAGAATTTGGGCTTTGCTTCTTCGACACGCGCAGCGCTGTCTATGGGTGTTTGCGATGTCCGTATACCGCCAAATAAGCAAAAGGTAATTGACTCAGCGCATAAGCGTATCGAAGTCGTCGTCAAACAATACGAAGACGGTATCATCACAGAAGGGGAAAGAAAGTCAAAGATCATCAGTATTTGGACTGAAGTGACCGACCTTCTTTCCGAAGAGTTATTCAAGCTCGTCAGTGAAATGAGAGATGGCGAACTCAATCCGCTCTATCTCATGATGGATTCTGGAGCCCGCGGTAACAAATCGCAGGTTAAGCAGCTCGGCGCTCTTCGAGGCTTGATGGCAAAACCATCGGGAGAGATCATTGAATCTCCGATTACCGCTAACTTCCGCGAAGGTCTTAGCGTTCTCGAGTACTTTATCTCTTCTCACGGAGCGCGCAAAGGTCTTGCGGATACCGCTCTTAAAACGGCTGACTCGGGATACCTCACGCGAAGACTTGTCGACGTTTCTCAGGATGTCATCATTACTGAAGAAGATTGCGGCACTCTCAACGGGATCGATGTTGCGGCGATTAAGCAAGGTCAGGAAGAACTCTTGCCTCTTAAAGACCGTATTTTTGGTCGTACCGTTTGTGATGATCAATACTTACCTGGCGACCGTACAAAGGTGCTTGCTAAAGCGGGCGATATTCTCAACGTTCTCCAAGCAGAAGCTGTGGATGATGCGGGGATCGATAGTGTGCGCATCCGTTCGACGCTCACTTGCGAATCAAAGCGCGGTGTATGTGCAAAATGCTATGGCATCAATCTCGCTAATGGTAGCGTTGTTGGCCAAGGTGAAGCTGTCGGTATTATTGCCGCTCAGTCAATCGGAGAACCGGGAACTCAGCTTACCATGCGTACATTCCACACGGGTGGTATTGCATCTGCAAGCATTACGCCTGAGATTGTTGCTGAACAAGAAGGAATCCTCGTCTATATGGATCTGCGCACTGTGCAGAATGACGAGGGGATCTGGCTTGCCCTCAACAAGAGCGGAACGCTCCATGTGGTTCGCGATGAAGGCCGCAGCTTAGAAGAGTACAAAAAGTTGCTTAGCACGAAGTCCCTAGAACCGCTGCAAAGCTTTACCATTGAGCTCGGGACACGCATCCTTTTGGCTGACGGTTCACACGTTAAGAAAAGGCAAAAGATTGCGCATTGGGAACAACACAACGTTCCGATCATTTGCGAGCGTCCAGGTTATGTCAAGTACGAAGACCTCGTGGAAGGGATTTCTACCCAACGCGAAGTCAACAAGCAGACAGGCCAGGCTGAGCTGATCGTGAAGCAGCATCGAGGAGAGCTTCACCCGCAGATTGTGATCTACGCGGATAAGGAAGGCGCAGAGCTCATAGGTACCTACGCGATTCCATCTGGAGCTTATATCTCCGTCGTAGAAGGTCAGCTAGTGACTGCAGGGATGCTCCTTGCTCGTTTGCCTCGCGGCGCGATCAAAACAAAGGATATTGTGGGTGGTCTTCCGCGCGTTGCCGAACTTTTTGAAGCGAGACGTCCGAAGGATGCAGCCGAGATTGCGAAGATCGATGGCGTGGTAGATTTCCGCGGTGTACAGAAGAATAAGCGCATTGTTGTTGTTCGTGACGAAGAGTCCGGCATGGAAGAGGAGCACCTCATCCCGATGACAAAGCACTTAATCATTCAGCGCGGCGACTTTGTCATCAAAGGGCAGCAGCTCACCGATGGTCTTGTCGTTCCACAAGAGATTCTTGATATCTGCGGTGTTCGCGAGCTCCAAAAGTATCTCGTTAACCAAGTTCAAGAGGTCTACCGCTTGCAAGGGGTTGATATCAACGATAAACATATCGAGATTATCATTCGCCAAATGCTGCAGAAAGTACGCGTCACTGAGCCAGGCGATACGACATCTCTGTATGGAGAAGACGTGGATAAGAGAGCATTCCATCGGATGAACCGCAAGACGATCGAAGAGGGTGGCAGACCTGCACAAGCAGCTCCTGTGCTCCTCGGAATCACAAAGGCCTCCCTGGGTACAGACTCCTTTATTTCTGCAGCTTCGTTCCAGGAGACAACACGCGTCCTTACAGATGCTGCTTGCGAAGGAAAGACCGATTACCTGCTCGATTTCAAGTCGAACATCATTATGGGTCATTCTATTCCCGGAGGTACAGGCTACGAAGAGTACCGCAAACGCATCGCCAAGTCTGTGGATCGTGAAAACGAAGAAGATTTGCAATTCGTCTTTAGCAATTAATTGCTTAAGACATGCTTTTCAATACCAACACCCGGAAGTCTTTTCCGGGTGTTTTATTTGTAAACAATCACATCGTTTGCGAATAATTTTCTATTAGAATACAATCCCAATCATCCCAAACTCTAACCTTAAGGAGATTCATTCATGAAGTCATTCAAAAAAAATTCTATTCTCATTTTAAGCTCCCTTTTCATTTCTACGATGAGTATTGGCTTTGCTGATGATTGCCAGCATGCAACAGATGAAGTTAAGGTAATGGCTGAGAATGTGGCGGGTGACTCTGCTGAAATCGCAGAAGAATCTGAAAGCCAACCCGTTTCTGGCGCTGTCTCTTGTGGAAAATGTGGAAAAAAAGGCGATCATTATGCGGATTGCAACTGTGGAAAGAAGAAGAAAAATAAAAGTTTGCTCGAGCTCGCCTAACAAGGCATTCTTTCAAATTGCCGTGCAACGAAAGTTCGCACGGCACCCATATAAAAAATAACTTTATAGATCGTTTGGATTGCAAACTATAGACGACTCATCCTGTTGAGTCTAGTGAAAGGAAATTCTTTGCTCAATAATTTTTTCAAGTTTGAGGAGATCTTTGGCAAAATTCCGAATCCCTTCAGCAAGTTTATCCGTAGCCATGGCGTCTTCGTTGAGCATCCAACGGAACCTTTTTTCATCCAAGACAATTGGCTTAATGTCCATTTTTTTGGCTGCTTCAGCATCTAATTTTTTTGGCACTTCACCTTCAGCAACTTGAAGTTCTTCAAGAAGTTTAGGAGCGATTGTTAGAAAATCGCACCCCGCGAGTTCTGTAATCTCATCGGTGTTTCGGAAGCTCGCTCCCATGATCTGAGTCTTGATTTCCATCTTTTTGTAGTAATTGTAGATTTGGGTAACAGAGAGGACCCCTGGATCTTTTGCAGGAGGGTAAGAGTCTTTTCCTTCATTTTTTTTGAACCAATCCAGAATGCGTCCGACAAAAGGGGAAATCAGAGTCGCTTTAGCTGTAGCGCAGCCAATCGCTTGTGCCATGCTGAACAGGAGTGTCATGTTGCAATGGATACCTTCTTTTTCTAGAATCTGCGCTGCTTGAATGCCTTCCCACGTCGATGCGAGTTTAATGAGGATTCTTTTTCGATCGATGCCGGAAGCTTCATAGAGAGCTACAAGATGGCGTGCTTTTTCTACGCTTGCCTCAACGTCGAAAGAAAGACGCGCGTCCACTTCTGTAGAAACTCTGCCGGGGATGATTTTTAGAATTTCCAGACCGAAGTTAACAAAAAGTTTGTCAACGATGGCTTCCATAACACAGTTCGGACTTTTTGCATTGTTTTTTCCCCATTGTATCGCTTGTTCGATGAGGAATTGATATTCTGGTTTGGAAGCCGCCGCCAAAATTAGAGAAGGATTGGTCGTGGCATCTGTGGGAAGATATTTTTTGATTTCTCCAAATTCTCCAGAATCGGAGACGATGGTTGTCATTTTTTTAAGTTGATCCAGTTTATTCATCGTAGAGGCCTCATGTTTTTTACTTATACCCAACGTGACTGAAAATTTGGTTTAGGACCGAAGCGAAGCTCCCGTGATTCGATCGTCCAATTCCGGCGCTTTAGCTCGGTCTTAAATCCAAATTTTCAATCACGTTCGGTATAATAATAGCTAATTTCTAAATTAGAAAGGAAGGTGAAAGGGATTTTGAAAGGCAAGTGGATGGAGAAATTTTTCGAATTTATCAGAAAAGTCCTCAGGTTTAAAAACGGTGCGGTACTCGGCAAGTGTCATAGTGACTTCGCGATTGTTTTTTAAAGCGTCGACAAGAGTTAGGCCTATTTCAGGGGTGAGCAAAAAACGTTGTCCACCCGATAGGCGATAAACAAAGCAATGAAAGATTTTTTCTTCGATTTCTATTTTGAGCGGGATCTGATTTGGTTCGGTTTTTTGGGAATAGATCGGGACAGAATGGATGTTCAGGTAAATATTCATATGTTCTTGGGTATTCAAAAATTCCAAGTCGATTTCATAGATGGGGTTTGTTGACCGGTAGGAAAGTTTTGTAGAGCAAAATTCTTTGCTGTCCGAATGGACTTGATCAAACACCCAATGGGTTTGCTTGTTGCATGAGATAAAAATTAGGGGCAATAAAAAAAATGCAATGCAGATCAATGAACTGCCTTAGGAAGGACGAGACAAGCTGCACGCAGCCTGTCTCGTCGATGTCTATTTATGCTTATGTCCATGGTGGCCATCATTGCTAGAGACTAAAATTAGTGCGGTGATTGCTACAGCGACGGCGACAACAGCGAGTGCAATGTTTTGCCAGTATCGCTTTTTTGTAGTGTTGCTTTGTTGATCGGAACCTGCACCAACAGGGGTTCCTTCAGATTCAAAGCTAGGATCTGCTGTTTCTTCTGAGGGGAGAGTTGCTTCTTCTTCGACATAGCTGGGTGTTTCTAACCCCACAGCTTCTTCTTCAAACGTGTTTTGCAAAGCCAATGCATCTTCTTCAACAACAATAGCTTCTTTAGAATCAAAAGACGGAGCATCGGCTTTTAGAGCAGGAGCAAGAACCATAGAAGAGATGGCAATGCAGGAAGTGATTAAATTTTTCATTAAGTAATTCCTATAGTTTTGAGTGAACGTCGGGTGTATGCTGCTGACACTTCAAACCTGGGAAAGTTTGCCAACGCCAGAAGCGGTAAATAATGCGCAGAAGATTGCCCGTCGGAGTCGCTTTTAAGAGAGAAGAGGGAACCATTGGGGCCATGAGAAATAGGAGCTAAATTCGATTGTTCGAGTCCAGAGCTTTGAGATGGTTCCAAATCCAGATTTTCAGACACGTTTGACATACTTAGAGAGAGGAGTTTTTCTTGGGCATTTTGTAAGATGAGCATTTGCCAGAAAGCTCCCATGTCATTGAAGGAGCTCAGTACCGATTGCTGAAAGGGAATCCAGTGCTTTTCCTGAAAAGAGATGTCCTCAAGAAGATTTTTCTTTTCCTTAGCCGTTGAGATTGCTTCCTCTGCGGCTTGAATCAGTTGGTGCTGTCTGGTTTTGAGCATTTCTCTTCTTTCTGTTTGGGGAATATTCCCAAGAAGATCTGTGGAAAGGGTCAGTGATCGGAAGGCGGTTTGAATTTCTTTGTAGTAATTGGAAAAATTATCTCGCAAAGCAGATGCGGTGACGACGTAAGCATACCCATCTTTTAGAAAAATGAGTTGAAGGATGCGGACGGGTCCCCATTCCGTTTTTGAGTCGATCTCTGTGAGCTGAGCTAAACCTGCATTTGTCTTTACCTTCCCTAAAGCTCTCCAATGATTGCTCCGGTCTCTCTCGTGAATGATTTTAACTGCCTTGAGGTATTCGCTCAGCGACACATCGGTCTTTTCAACCGCAAGATTGATCGAGGGGCAAAACCCACTGTGGGAACTTTTTAAAAAGGCCATTTTAACACGCGAAGAGTGGCTTCTTGGATCAGCAATTTCCCAACCTGGAGGCGGTGTAAAAAAGCAAAGCAAGGAGGAAGAATGTTCTAGAGCGCATTTAGAATCAGGGTTTTGTGTCGGTCTTAAATTTAAATTTTCACTCACGCTCGGCAAAGCAGCGCCAGAAAGAATGCACCCGATGAAGCAGCATTTGATTAATGATTTCCAAGTCATATTTTTTAATCGCAGTGCGTGTGTGAATGGCTAGCGGTGCTTTGATGGAGGACAGAGGCTAGGACAGCGATCCCGACGGAAAGAGCGATTCCCCATCCGAACATCGATGTGGAGATCGCGGTGAAAGTTCCATCTTCAGCGCCTGAGCCTGTTCTCCACAAGGCGTCGGTATTTTTTGTGTAATTATCCAGTTGATCTGAAAACGCAGACGACGTCATTGCGAGCATAGCAAGTGAGTAGATAAGTGTTTTCATAGAAGTCTGCCTCGCATAAAGTAAAAAAGTAACAATAGGTTATCTCAAAAAGGGAAGTTTTCTGCAATTTTTTCTTTCTCTCTCTCAGGGCATAGGACAGCAGCTCACCTACATATTTACAGGGAGAAGAAAATTCGGAAAATCATCGATTTTTTTCAAAAAAAAGAGGGTAATGCAAGATGTCTAATTTCTGTTTCGGTTAGTTTTACATTGAAAAATATTCGCATAAAGGAAATAACTTATGAGAGATGTATGGGAGTAAATTCAGCCATGAAAGGAACAGAAACAGGAAAAGATAAAGTTAAGAAAATCTGTGATATTCTGCGTCGTGAGACTTTAGATCCGGCAATTAACGAAGCCGAGCAGATTGTGCGCTCTGCCAAAGAACAGGCTGAACAAATTATTGCGTCGGGAAACAAGGAAGCAGAGAGACTCAAAGAAGAAGCTCGTTTAGATATTGAGCGTCAAAAAAATGTTTTCCAATCCTCTCTGAACCAAGCTTGCAAGCAGGCGATTTCTTCTTTAAAGCAGAATATTGAGGAGAAGTTATTTAATCAGGAATTGAGCCGTCTAATCACACAGCAAACTTCCGATCCTAAAATGCTAGCGCAATTGATCGAAACTCTTGTTAAGGGGATAGAGAAAGATGGAATCGAAGGTCCGCTCAGTGTTCACATTCCAGCTTCTATTCCGGCAGCTTCAGTCAACAAGCTTTTGGCTCATAGCATTTTAGAACGTCTGAAAGAAAAAAGCGTCCTCATTGGATCACAAACCGGCGGGATCGAAGTTAAATTGCACAAAGACAATATCACTATCGATGTTTCCGACGCCGCCTTAAAGGAACTGATCGCCAATTATATTCGCAAAGATTTCCGCGAAATGATTTTTGGCGCAAGCTGACTTTTGCGATATAAACTTTTAGAGTGTGTTAATGGATTTTGTTATTTTGATTAAGGGCGCAAAAAGCAATTAACAAAAATCCATTAACATACTGTTAGATCAAAGCGTGTTTTTATGCGGAATTATTACTTTGTTGTTCCTTCTTTGCCGCCGTTGTCGATGCACGATAGGCCTGAGATTACGTTTGATGAATTTATCAATCGAATGACGATCAGCCTCAGCAAAAAGGATTTGGAAAAAACGAAAGTACTTCGTCTTTTTATCGACCTCTGTAATATTCGCGCCTTGATGATGGAGGAGCCCATAGATCCGCGGGGTAACCTCAACGAAAAGGAACTTGATGAAGCGTTACTCGTTCAGGCAGCGTTTCCAAACTATGTTTTTGAATTTCTTGACCAATTTGAGAAAGTTCCAGATAAAATCAAGAATTTTTCCGGCCTTCTCGCTCGCTATTTTAATGAAGAGATTGCCAAACAAAAAGGGTTTCTTCGCACCTATCTCACTTTTGAGCGCGAGTGTCGCCTCGTCTTGCTAGCTCTTCGGGCAAAGAGACTGGGGAGAGATGTTGCGAGAGAGCTTCAGTTTGAAGATCCCACAGATCCTCTCGTTTCGCAAATCCTTGCCCAGAAGGATTCTGAAAGTTATGATCCACCTCCTGAGTATGCAGACTTAAAAGAATTAATCACAGCATGCCATGGAGATCCTTGGAAAGAAAACAAGGCATTTGCCGAGTATCGCTTTAAAAAAATTGGAGAAATCGCCGAGGGAAAACTTTTTTCTATAGACCAGATATTGTGTTACATGGCCCAACTGATGATTGTCGAGGACTTAGTCGAACTCGATGAGGAAAGGGGGAATATAATCTTAGATACATTTAAAAGCGGTTAAACAATGAGTTCAATGACACTTAAGCAAATAGCGACAGGAAAAGTCCTCAAAGCGTTCGGCAATCTCCTACATGTCGAGTTTCATGGGGATATCCAACAAGGCGAGGTTTGTATGGTTCGCCTCGGGGGAGGCATTTCACTGAAGGCCGAGGTGATTGAGATTGTTGGGAATACTGCCAAGATTCAGGTCTTTGAGGATACTCGAGGCGTGCGCCTAAATACATCTGTAGAATTCACAACCCATCTACTCGAAGCGGAGCTTGGTCCCGGCCTTCTCACTTCTATTTTCGATGGCTTGCAAAATCCTCTTGAAAAAGTTGCCGATGCTACAGGGTTGTTCCTGTCGCGCGGCGTCTACATTCAGCCGCTGGATCGGGTGCGCCATTGGGATTATCATCCTACAGCTAAAGTAGGGGACATTGTGCGCCGGGGTGATTCCTTAGGCTATACGATGGAAGGGCGGTTTCATCACGAGATCATGGTGCCCTTTGTCCTTTTTGGAGAATATACGGTCAACTGGGTAATTAAGCCGGGGTCATACACTGTTGATACCGTTGTTGCAAGGGTGGTTGACAGCAAAGGTGTTGAGCATAATATCATGATGATGCAGAAGTGGGCAATCAAGATGCCTCTTTTCGAAGGGGAAAAGATCAAAGCCAGCCGGATGATGGATATCGGCATGCGGATCATCGATACGCAATTTCCTGTTTTAAAAGGAGGGACTTTTTGCTCTCCTGGACCCTTCGGCGCAGGAAAAACCGTTTTGCAGCACCACCTTGCTAAATATGCATCCGTCGATATCGTCGTGATTGTTGCTTGCGGAGAGCGCGCTGGCGAAGTCGTCGAGGTTTTGCGCACGCTTCCCCATCTGATCGATCCGCATACAAATGAAGCGTTGATGAATCGCACGGTGATGATCTGCAATACATCGTCTATGCCAGTAGCTGCGAGGGAAGCTTCTATTTACATGGGAGCAACCATTGCCGAATACTATCGCCAAATGGGTCTCGACATTCTTCTTTTAGCGGATTCTACTTCTCGGTGGGCCCAAGCGATGCGGGAAATGTCCGGGCGCCTCGAAGAAATTCCTGGAGAAGAAGCATTCCCTGCTTACTTAGGCTCGCGAATCGCCGCCTTTTATGAACGCTCCGGAGTGATCTCATTAAGGAATGGCAAAGAAGGTTCGATGACCATTGGCGGTACGGTATCGCCTGCAGGGGGAAACTTCGAAGAACCTGTCACTCAGGCCACCTTGGCTGTCGTAGGAGCTTTTCACGGTCTCTCCCGAGGGAGATCAGATGCGCGACGCTATCCAGCTATTGATCCTCTCATTTCCTGGAGCAAGTATATTGAAAATGTCAGCCAGGAGCTCGATTTTAAAGTTAAGGGATGGGGCGATAGAGTGAAAATGGCTTCAAAAATCTTAAGAGAAGGGGATGAGATTGGCAAACGGATGGAAGTTGTCGGCGAAGAAGGGATTTCGATGAAAGATATGATCACCTATCTGAAATCGGAGTTGTTCGAATTTTGTTATCTCCAGCAAAATGCCTTTGATAAGGAGGATAGTTATTGTCCTCTGACGCGCCAAATTCCACTTTTCAGTTTGATCGGTAGAATTTTTGAGACGCCTTTTGCATTTGAAACCCAAGACTCTGCGCGCAGTTTCTTCTTAGAACTTCAAAATGCGATTAAAAACATGAACTTTTTGCCTTTTAAATCAGCGAAGTATGTAGAGGCATTTGATCACATCGATAAGAAATTAGAAGCGAAGGTAGGACAATGAAAAAGGTATACGACAGAATTGTCGACATGCGCGGAAACTTGATCACTGTCATCGCCCATGGCGTGAGCATGGGAGAACTCGCTCGCGTGCACAAAAGCAATGGGACAAGCACTTATGCATCGGTATTGCGCATTGAGGGAGAAGTCGTTACGCTTCAATGCTTTGAAAATACTCGTGGGATTGCAACCAATGACCGAGTGACTTTCTTAGGCAAACAAATGCAAGCCACTTGCAGCGAGTCTCTTTTGGGACGCCGTCTAAATGGAGCCGGAGAGCCGATCGATGGTGGGCCAGCAATTTCCGGCGATCACGTGGAGATTGGATCACCTTCGTTCAATCCGGTGCGGCGAATTGTCCCAAGAGACATGGTGCGCACAAATATTCCGATGATCGATGTCTTCAACTGCCTTGTTAAATCGCAAAAGATCCCCATTTTTTCGATTGCAGGGGAGCCTTATAATGCCCTTCTGATGCGCATCGCAAATCAGACCGATGCGGATATTGTTATCGTAGGTGGAATGGGACTGCGTTTTGATGACTACCAGGCTTTTATTGACAACGCTGAGAAGTCGGGATCTCTTGACAAAACAATCATGTTTATCCATCGAGCGATCGATCCTGCTGTAGAGTGTTTACTCGTTCCCGACATGGCGCTTGCCTGTGCAGAGCATTTCGCGACTCAGGATAAAAACGTGCTGGTACTCTTAACCGACATGACGGCTTTTGCCGATGCGATTAAAGAAATCATGATTACGATGGATCAGGTTCCTTCCAACCGCGGCTATCCAGGTTCCTTGTATTCAGACCTTGCATCCCGCTATGAAAAAGCTGTGGATATCGATGGCAGTGGCTCGATCACGATCATTTCAGTGACGACTATGCCCGGCGGCGACGTCACACATCCGATTCCGGACAATACCGGATACATCACGGAAGGACAATTTTATTTACATGGAGGGCGCATCGACCCTTTTGGTTCCCTGTCTCGCCTCAAACAGCAAGTGATTGGAAAAGTGACGCGCGAAGACCACGGTGATGTCGCCAACGCACAGATTCGTCTCTATGCGGATTCTAAAAAAGCGAGTGAGAGACAAAGCATGGGCTTTAAGCTTTCCCGCTGGGATGAAAAGTTGCTTCACTTTTCTCATCTCTTTGAAGATCGAATGATGAACCTACAGATGAATATTTCTCTAGAAGATGCTCTTGATCTTGGGTGGACGACGCTTGCGGAATGCTTTGAGCGGCATGAAGTGGGAATTAAGCAGACTTTGGTAGACAAATATTGGCCAAAGGGAGCGAATGGCTGAAGTAAAACTGACCAAAACAGAATTGCGAGTCCAGCAGCTCAAGCTTGCCCGCTTGCGCAAGTACCTGCCTACGCTTCAGTTAAAAAAAGCCATGCTGCAAACGGAGGTCAACCAGGCTCAAGCGGACATCGAAATTTTAGTGAAGGAATTCGAAACATCCCAAGAAACCGTCGGCAAATATTCTGCTCTATTAACCGAGCGCAGCGCCATAGACCTATTCTCAGCAGTCAATGTTCATCAAATAGAGCGCATTCAAGAGAACATTGCCGGCGTTGAAATTCCCACTTTTGGGAAAATTATTTTCGAACCGGCAACCTATTCGCTCTTTGATACTCCTCTTTGGTTTGAGTCTGCGATTCAGGGCCTTAAAGAGCTGATCACAGTAAGGGAGAAAATCAAGATTGCGGAAGAAAAAAAGCGCGCTCTTGAAAAAGAACTTCGGGAAGTCTCCATTCGTGTTAACTTATTTGAGAAGATTTTGATCCCACGCTCTATTGATAATATTAAAAAGATCACGATTTTCCTGGGAGATCAACAGCTTGCTGCCGTGTCCCAAGCTAAAGTCGCCAAAAAGAAAATCCTTTTGCGCAACCAAAGGAAAAGAGAATGATCATCAACGTTAAAAAATACCTCATTCTCGGAGCTCATGAAGATTTAAATAAATTCTTCGAAAGAGCGCAGCAGCAAGGAATCATCGAATTTATCCCTGCACACACTAAAAAAGGACTAGAACCCCCGCTTGAAATTCAGCATCTTTTGAGTGCGATGAGGATTTTGCGCAAGCTTCCAGTCAAAAAACCTTACGAGCGAGGAGGCGATCTCAAATTCGCCGAGGAAATTGCTCTTAAGATTATCGATCTTAAGCAAGAAATCGAGCGTCTCTCTGAAGAAAAAAGGTTGGTTGAAGCAGAAATCATCCGCATCTCTCCCTTTGGGGACTTTTCTCTCGACGACCTTGATTTTATTGAAAAAGTGGGTAACCGGGAAGTTCAGTTCTTTTGCATGAAAAGCTCCAAGGCTGATCTTGCCCATTTTCCCGAAGAGGTCATTTTCATTTCCAGGGAATACGATCTCGATTACTTTATCGCGATCAACGAAGAGCCCAAGAGTTATCCCGATATGATTGAAATGCGGATCGATCGTCCCCTTGGAGAGTTGCAGACCCATCTCAGTTTCGTTAAAGAATCTTTGCACCAAATTGAAGCAGAGTTCAAAGGATATGCTGGCCATCTTGACTTTTTGCACGAAGCGCTTGTCGAAAGACTCAATGATTTTAATCTTGTCACTGCTAAAAAGGAAGTTTCCTTTTCTTTAAAAAATTCTATCTTTTCTGTGGAAGCCTGGGTACCTGAGCACAAGACAAATCTTCTTTTTTCCGTAATCGACGGAATGGCAATCCATTGCGAACCGATTGTTGTCGAAGAGAATGACCGCGTTCCCACTTTCATGGAAAACAAAGGTGTGCAACGCATCGGAGAAGATCTTGTCAAAATTTACGATATTCCTGCGACCACAGACCGCGATCCCTCGGGTTGGGTCTTCTGGTTCTTTGCTCTTTTCTTCTCGATGATTGTCGCAGATGGCGGTTATGGACTCATGTATCTCGGTCTTTGTCTTTATCTCAGATATAAATATCCCGTGATGCAGCGCAATGCAAGACGATTTTTGAAACTGGCTACGATTTTAGCTACTGGGTGTATTATTTGGGGCGTACTGACCTCTGCTTTTTTTGGGATACAGATCAGCCCCAAAAGTTGGCTAGGAAAATTATCGGTAATGGAATATCTCGCTGAGAAAAAAGCGGAGTATCATTTTTCCCATAAAGATGACGTCTATCACTTCTGGGTCAATAAACTTCCCCTGCTTAAAAACGCGCACTCGGGTCAAGAATTCCTAGAAATGGGAGTCTCCCACAAGGGGGGCCATACCAAAATGGAAGTGCTAGACACTTTTTCTGATAACATCCTTCTCGAGTTCTCTCTGATGATCGGTGTTATTCATATCGGCCTTTCTCTTCTTCGCTATTTATGGCGCCATTGGGCAGGAATCGGATGGGTGGCTTTTATGATTGGAGCCTATCTCTATTTTCCTCTCATGCTTAAGGCAACCTCGATGATGAATTTTTTGGGGGTTGTAGATAAAACTACAGGTCCCAAGATCGGATTGCAGCTTATTTATGTTGGGATTGGATCGGCTCTATTTTTGGCACTGGTTCAAAAAAGACTCAAAGGCATTGGAGAAGTGGCTAATTTAGTTCAAGTTTTTGCAGACGTTCTTTCTTATCTCCGGCTGTATGCATTAGGTCTTGCCGGAGCTATCATGGCGGAAACTTTTAACGAAATTGGACAAGATGTCGGGTTATTTTTAGGCTTTTTGGTCATTCTTGTCGGGCATGGAGTGAATATCATGCTTGGAATCATGGCAGGAGTGATTCATGGCCTTCGTCTTAATTTCATCGAATGGTATCATTACTGTTTTGACGGCGGGGGCCGCTTGTTCCGCCCCTTGATGCGTCTAAAAGCTAAAGAGACAAGCTGACAAAAGGATATCTTTAGCTAGAGTTTTTTCAAATCTTGAATGTATAATCATTAAGCGCCCTTAGGCATTAGGAGTAATAAGTATGGATTATAGTATGATAGGGCCGGCGCTCGTTTTGGGATTCGGCTGCATCGGAAGTTCAATTGGTTGTGGCATCGGAGGCATGGCATCGCATGCCGTCATGAGCAGAGTCGAAGAGAACCATGGTAAATTTATCGGTATGTCCGCAGTTTCTTCCTCGCAAGCAATCTTTGGATTTGTCTTAATGCTTCTGATGAAAAACAGTATCCAAGCGGGCACTCTTTCCCCACTTTCGGGTATTGGGATTGGTTTTTCTGTTGGATTAGCGCTCTTATTCTCATCAGTTTACCAAGGCATGTGCGCAGCGACAGGCATCCAAGCTGCAGCGAAACAACCTGCTATCATCGGTAAATGCTTTGCAGCGCTCGGTATTGTGGAATCATTTTCTCTATTTGCTTTCGTATTCGCTTTGCTGCTCATCTAAATCTTATTGGCCTTGCTTTATACTCAACGTGATTGAAAATTTGGTTTAGGACCGAGCAAAAGCCCCGGGATTGGGCGAATCCAATCTAGCCCCTATTTCTAATAGGGGCGACGATTCAATCGCGTCAATTAAACATCTACAAGACTTCTTATTTTTTTTTCTTCAAGTTGATTTTTGTCGGTTGCACAAATTTCTTTAAGTGCTATGATCACCCAATTCCTAATCAATAAGGAAGGGAGCTATGGATTATAGTATGGTTGGACCCGCCCTCGTACTGGGTTTGGGGTGTGTTGGGAGTTCGATAGGTTGTGGAATCGGCGGAATGGCATCCCATGCGGTGATGAGCCGGGTCGAAGACAACCATGGTAAATTTATCGGAATGTCCGCCGTGGCATCCTCTCAGTCCATCTACGGCTTTGTTTTGATGTTATTGATGAGAAATAGTATTCAAGCGGGATCATTATCTCCACTTTCCGGAATCGGCATCGGCCTTTCTGTTGGACTTGCCTTGCTTTTCTCCTCGATGTATCAAGGAATGTGCGCAGCTTCTGGCATCCAAGCTTCTGCTAAACAACCTGCGATTATTGGTAAATGTTTTGCAGCACTTGGGATTGTCGAATCCTTTTCGCTTTTTGCCTTTGTTTTCGCTCTCTTGTTGATTTAAATTCTTTTGGGACTGCAACTTTTACAGTTTTGCAGTCCCTTCTTTTTAAATTTGAAATATAAAAAAATTATTGGAATAAATGAATTTAGCACGGTTGAAACCGTTTGCGCGAGGTGAGCGATGAATAAAAGAAAAGTCAGGATAGAAAAAGATACTCTCGGGAATGTGGAAGTTTCTCAAGACAAGTATTGGGGTGCGCAAACCCAGAGATCCCATGAAAATTTCCGCATCGGCGGCGATCTCATGCCGATTGAAGTTGTTCATGCACTCGCCATCATCAAAAAAGCAGCTTCTATCGTTAATTGCGAGTTAGGGTTGCTCCCCAAACAAAAAATGGAGCTCATTTCGAAAGTATGCGATGAAGTGATCTCTGGCAAATTCGATGCCCACTTTCCCTTAGTCGTCTGGCAGACGGGATCAGGGACGCAAACGAACATGAATGTCAATGAGGTAATCAGCAACCGCGCAATAGAAATTTCAGGCGGCGAGATGGGCTCTAAAACACCTATCCACCCTAACGATGACGTCAATAAATCCCAATCTTCAAATGATGTTTTCCCAACAGCCATGCACATCGCTGCGACTCTTGAAATCCGTCAAAGATTGTTGCCTAACTTAAAAAAACTCTACGAAGGATTTAAGAAGAAGTCCAAAGAGTGGCAAAAAGTAGTGAAAGTTGGTCGTACCCATCTCATGGATGCCACCCCTCTTACTCTCGGCCAAGAATTTTCTGGATACGCTGCGCAGATAGAACATGGCATTGAAGCGATTGAAAATGCGCTCAAACATCTCTCAGAAATCGCACTTGGAGGAACAGCTGTAGGAACAGGACTTAACGCACATCCCAAATATGCTAAGCGTGTTGCAGAAGTGATCAGCGAAATCACAGGCTTTCCCTTTGTCACAGCGCGTAACAAATTCGAATCCCTAGCCTGTAACGACTCGATTGTTGAAGCGAGCGGAGCGCTCAGAAGAATCGCATGCTCTTACATCAAAATCGCAAGCGACATCGCCTGGATGGGGTCAGGACCGCGTTGCGGTTTGGGCGAACTTAACTTGCCTGAGAATGAGCCGGGTTCCTCGATCATGCCAGGCAAGGTCAATCCGACGCAATGCGAAGCCATGATGATGGCTTCCGTGCAAGTCTATGGAAATGATGCGGCGATCAGTATGGCGGGGTCACAAGGAAATTTTGAACTCAATGTTTATAAGCCAGTGATGATCTTTAATTTGCTGCAGTCGATCAATCTTCTTTCCGATGTCGCCGCCAACTTTTATGAAAAATGCTTGATTGGAACCACTCCAAATGAGAGAAGGATCAAAATGCATCTGGAAAATTCCCTCATGTTGGCCACAGCATTGAACCCGATTATCGGGTACGATAAAGCGGCTAAACTTGTCCAGAAAGCGCATAAAGAAAATATTACCCTAAAAGAAGCAGCCCTTTCACTGGGCTTCTTGAGCGAGAAGGAGTTTGATGAAGCGATCGATCCGAGCAAAATGGTCAATTTCAACGATTGATGTGGATGCCGAGCTTGGTGAGCAGGTATCTGCCCACCAGGATTGGATGTTGGAGAAACAGTTTGAAGAGAACCCCATAAGACACTCCTTCGATTTTTTTGCGCAGGACGCTCCCGTGATTGGCCGTCGCGTCACGAATCCAACCTTCGAAAGGCGGGGGAAGAGACGGAAGGGCAGTTAAGGGAAAGAATTTGACTTCTTTGGTTTCTGCACCGATTTTTGCTTTTCCTCCCATGATCTTGCATTCAAATAAGTGCGATAAATGGGTCATTTTATTAATAGGGAGGTATTCTGCAACCTTTCTAACAATCTTTGAGTCAAAGCCCGTTTCCTCCCGTACCTCTCGGATCGCTCCCGCTTCAGGCAACTCTCCAGGATCTAATCCGCCACCAGGCAATACCCATACAGGAATGTCCATCCGCTTAATTAAAAGAACTTCTGTCCTTTCAGCGTTGAAGACGATCCCGTAGACAGCTTGCTTTTCGATTTTTTCTTCTTGCATATAAGAAGGGTTCTCTAGGATGATTTCCAAAGTTGGCTAGTTTACTAAATTTTACTGATATTGGCATCATGAGAATTCGTCACTTCTTAACTCTCTTAGCAACCTCTTTCTCTTTACTTCTCCTTTCTGGATGTAAACAATATTATTTATCGGTTTGCCAGGAATGGGTCGATGACCGCTATCTGGCCAGCACAAACGTATCAACACCCGATCCTCGGCAAGACCATCCTCCCATCGGACAAATGCTTATTCTCGACTGGCGAGTCCCAGCAGACATCCTAAAAAAGAAACCCGAAATTGTGCTCGATCTTGTCCTTTGGGATTACACGACAAGAGAGATAAAAATCCCTCTCAAAAGACGTATGGACTTTGCAACCTACCGACTGTTTAACGAAGAGTATGAGAAGTCGGGAGGAATTCTTACTTACAAAGCACGGATTATAACAGAGGACGGCAGCGTTTTTCGGGAATGGAAGCACCAGCTTTGGGTCAACCTCATTACAGTCAAAGATGAGCCTCTGTCAGGAAATGACAGCGGAGAAACGCTCGAGCAATAGATCATGCGCGCTAAGAATGAGAGCCTCAGTGGTTTGCCAGTCAATACAAGGATCCGTAATCGAGACAGCATACTCAAGCCTAGAAAGATCCTTTGTCAACGGCTGATTGCCTCTTTTGAGATGGCTCTCCAGCATCATTCCCATGATTTTAGAATTGCCAGTTGCGATCTGCTCTAAGATAGACAGAAAGACCCCGGGTTGCTTGTCCGATTGTTTTTCACAGTTCCCATGAGCACAGTCGATAAGAAGACGCTCAGGAAGCTGCTTGTGACGGAGTTTTTCTAATGCAACGGCAATTGACATTGCGTCATAATTCGTGCTTTCATCGCCACCGCGCAGGACGACATGGGAAAGCGGATTCCCTTTTGTCTGAGAGGCACATAATTTCCCCTCCGGATCGATAGAGAGCGCGGCATGCGGTTCTTGGGCAGAAAGGACCCCATAGATGGCGCTATCGAGATTGCCCTCCACACTATTCTTAAAGCCGACAGGAATCTCGAGCGATGAAGAAAAAATGCGATGAGGCTGAGAGGCGGATGTCCTTGCTCCAATAAATCCCCATGTGATTAGATCTTCAAAATAAAGTGCAGCCATAGGATCGACAAATTCAGTAGCGCAAGGAACTCTCATTTTTCCGAGCTCCAACAAGAGCTCTCGCGTCCATATCAGCCCTGTCTCAATCGCATTGCTCCCATCGAGATGAGGATCGTATAAGAGACCTTTCCATCCTATGGAAGTACGTGGCTTTTCTGCATAGACGCGCATAACGATAAAGCAGGTGCTTTCAACTCTTTCGCTAAGCGCTTTTACCCGGTGTGCATATTCCACTGCAGATTGTTTATCGTGAATGGAGCAAGGCCCAACAATCAACGCTAGGCGTTGATCGGCACCTTTAACGATATCTATAGCCGTTTGACGTGCACTTTTAACAAATGTCGCCGTCTCCTCAGGGACTGTTAAGAGCGTTTTGATTACACCAGGCGATGGTAAGGGATAGGTCATCATTTAAGCGCAGTTTTTCATGGAGTTTTGACCGTATCATAAGGCAGGGAAATTTTGCAAACCCTGCCTTTTTCAAATAGATAAATCTTTTTTTGACTAAGCTTTGTTCAAATTGAATCGAGTAAAAGTCGGCTCATCACTATCATTCCCACTCTCACCGAGGACCCCAAATAAACACGGATGCTGCATTTGTTTGCCGAAGTTAGCAATTTTTTCAGCATTTAAAAAGTTACAATCGATGAAAAGAAAAACATCGGGTTTTTTCGTCTTTGTTTGAAGATTCTCGAAGTATTTTTGCGCAGTTTCATGAATAAAAGCGACTTGAGTTTCTGGGTTTACCCATTTTCCTATCAATTCAAAGCTTTGAAGGGTTTCGGCAGAGATTTCTGAAGAGTCAACTAAATCCCAATCAGCGTTGTAATCACGTTGTTTAAAGGCAGCGTGTATAGAGAGTTCATGAAAGCCTTTGCCCACACCAATGGTTGTTACAAATAAAGATCCCTTAGGAAAGGATTTTGAAACTTCATAGACTAATTCTTCTGTGAAACTTTGTCTATTACCTCGACTTACACTATCAACACAGTTGCACTCATCTAAACAAGCAACTTTTGCAAAAGTGAAATCTTTCGTCTTACTCGTCCAGGCAGAAGGTTTATTTTGTAAAAGTTTGACAACTTGCTTGCGAAAGCAGTCCATTACCTTCTCGCATTCGGCAATTTTTTGGCGAAGCGGCTCTTTTACTTCTTCGCTTTCAGAAGAGGCCTCAAGACTTTGCTTAAAGACTGCTAACTCCTCTTTAGCAGCTGCGGAAAAAAGAGACTTAAAAGGGGTATATGTGACTATTTGATCTTTCTCTAATTCTGCAAAATACGTATTTCTTTCCGTTGCGTGACGATCACAGAAAGTGTTGAAAGAAGCTCCGGAAGAAATGATGCTTCCACAGTAGCTAGTCGCCTTATTAATATCAAATTGTATAGTCATAAAAACCTTATTTTTTTTAATGTGAATCCGGTTTAAACTTTGTTGCCATAAAAAGAATGAACACAAAACATATGGCAGAAGAGATCATGAATATGATGTGCCTATTTGCCTTCTGACCCGCGACGGGCTTCAATCTTTCAATGCATCGATTAGCGATGTCGCTAATTTTCAGAGATAGGTGTGCAGCGTCCGATTTTGAAATATTAACTGTAAATTGTTTTCCAACGTATTTTTTGCTCGGATTCAGCAAGGTTCCATGAGAAGATACTTCTTGGCTATTTTCAGCATCTGAAAAGTCTGAGGTATTATTGCCAAAGGGTTTCATAAAAAGACGTGTGCAGGTATCCGTAGGTTTTTTATTAAGGAAATCCAGATTTCCATATCCTAACTCTATGTGGATTTGGTACTCCGGATTATATGGAAACAAGCATCTGAAACTTCCTTCCCATCTGGGTATCGTTCCTTCAGACTTTAACTGATTCGTAAACTTTTCAAATTCTCGAGCCACATCTGCATAAGAACCTACAGCGTGGAGATCGACAGCTGTTTTTATGTCTTGATTCCAATAGAGGGTTAATTCAGGAAACTGCTTCCAAAGCAGATCAGCGCTACAAAATTGATTCCAGGTACGGGATACCAAACACCCAATCCCAAGATTTACAGGATGCAAGTAAGAAAAAATGGGAAAATTTACATCTGGGCATAAGCCGGGTATTAAAGATATTGACGTCATTTTTAGTTCCTAAAATTATTTAATTATTATCAACAATTATAATTAATTGCTTTTAAAAATTCAATTCAAATTATAAACTATTTATTATAAATAGTTTAAATATTAAATATAATTGTATATTTGAAAATGATAATAAAGTTTTTTTAAGTTTAAAAGTATGGTTAATTAATAAGATTATTATTGTTTTCTGAGTGTAAATTTATTTAGTTTTTTTTTTGATTTTTTAAAGTTTTTATGTTTTTTGACTTGTTTATTTTTATTATGTATAATAACGGTCGGTTTTCTGTTAATTATAATAAGGTGATAATATGTCAGTAAAAACAAAAAATATTGGAAGCAGCTATATACTTAATTTGCCTCATACTCCAAGCAATAAATTAAGTTCTGTGGAAGGAAAAGAATTTTTTTCAGCACTGAAAGTTGTATTCGGTCGGAAGCATGTCGTCAATACAATCAAGTGGTTTGCATCGCATGATGAATCTTCTGAAGGAATAAGGGATTTCAATGGCCGCATTCAAGCCAGTTTGACACCCGGCAATCGAATATCCGTTGATGATCAGAAATATCTTGCTGATGTCGTGCACAAAGTCTCTATAGGAGTGTTTGATCTGAAGTTTTAGAATAAGTGAATTGCGAAGAAGAGAAATCTTCTTCGCTTTTTTATTTTGAAGGGGTCCAAATTTTAAAGCTTCCATCATCATGTCCGACGAAAAAACGCTCCCCATCCATCTTAAGAGCGGTAACACTTATTTTATGATCGGGATCGTATAACATCTGGAACCATTCAAAATTTCTGCTTGAGCTTTGTTTCCAAATGCTTACGCTGCCGTCTGTAGAGCCAACAAGTAAGCAATCTTCTTTTGATTCGATCGCATTGATTTTCTGCTTGTGGAAATGTTCGGAAATAGCTAATTCTACAAACACTCCGTCAACCTGCTTTTTGATGATCACAAGTCGACCTAGTTGAAGTCCGCAGTAAATGGTGGTTTCATCTGCGTGGAATGCCGTGATCATATTAGGTAACTGACACACTTTAAAGCTTTGGTACTCTGCAAAAATTCCTTCCGCATTCTTTTTAAAGATGTGAATGGCGCCATCAACTTTTCCACAGAAGAGATGATCATTCTGAAAAGACATCCATGCGGTTCGCGCCTTGGTTTTTTCTCGCTGAATAGGGGGTTGTATGCATTCAAAGTTTTTTTCCTCTTTTTTCCAAATTTGAATGGTTTCTTCGCATGTGATGAGAAATAAGTGATTTTCTGAAATTAGACTTTTAAAAACGCCTTTAAACATCCGGATTTCTTCAAAAAATCCTTCACCGTTCTTTTGCAAAAGGTGTGTTTGACTAGCGCATGAATAGAGCAGATAGTCTTCGCTTATTTGTAACTGACCCATTGGAGTTTCACTATTCAGCCGTTGCTTGCTGTAATATTTCCCGTCAGTGGCCAATGTATAAATATTTAATGTTTTTTCGGAACTCCAAACAAGAGTTGAGCCTTTAGGGCTAAAGAAACAGGTACCGATTTCAGAACAACCCACTTCTTGAATGAGGGTAGACAAAGAGTTTGCTGGTGAAACACAAATTTGTGTGGATGAGCTTGTGATCAGGTTATCATTAAAACAATGAATTTTTTTAATTGAATAGACGTGATTTCTTGCAGTTTCAGTTTTGAAATTCCCCTTTTTGGTCTGGATTTCGAAGTGGTTTCTCTTTTGGTAAAGAACTTTCCACAAAGAGGTAGGCTCAGCGACAAAAGGGAAATTGCACGGAAAATCACGTTTGAATAATAGTTTCCAAAAATCGGGGGCGTGAGTAACTCTATAGAGGGTTTTGCAAGAGCAAGATAGAGCTCCGATATCTCGTTTGTCGACATAGGAAAAAGTAGTTCTAAGGAGCTCAATAAATAAACGTGTGAGCGGTGAATCTTGAGCTGCTTCTGTTTTTATAAACTGATTTGAAGGACTTAGACTTTCTATTTTTAAAGACATCGTTTCCGCCGTTTATCCCATTTCAATATCCTCGAGCTTTTTCATTGTCTCAGAGAGTTCTTTTTCCGATTGAGCTAAGTTATTTTTTAGCTTTTCTACGAGCTGTGCAGGGGCTTTTTCCAAAAAGTCTGTGTTGCCAAGTTGCTGCCTGAGGTGATTGGCTTGCGCGATGTGTTTGTCTCTTTCTTTAATCAGACGAACCTTTTCTTTCTCCTTGAATTCTTGAGGAAGAGGGATAACCAGATGGAGATTGCCAACAATGGCGCTGGCGCTAAAAGGAACTTTTTTCTCTTCATCGGAGAAACACACTGTTTTGGTGCGGACAAGCGCTTGAATAATGCCGAGATTAGTCTCGACAAGCTCGCGCTGCTTATCCTTAGGAGAAGCGCAGATGTAAAGATCTGTTGGCGTTCCAGGGGGGAGTTGCATTTCAGCGCGAATATTGCGTACAGTGCGGATCACCTCATCGAGGAAAGCAAATGTATTTTCAATGTGGAGATCGATGTCTTCCTTGCGAATGATGCGAGGATAGGCCGAAATGATACATGCGGGAGAGATTAATGCAGCAATCGTTTCCATCGTATAGGGATCTGCTTTTTCCTTGCCCGTGAAGCTGGAGAATTTCGACTTGAGCATTTGGAACAGCTCTTCGGTGATGAAGGGAGCCATAGGGTGTAGCAAGCGAATCACATGACAAAGGACGATACAAAGGATTTTTTGCTTTGTTGTGCGCTGTTCTTCCATCCCAGCTTTTCCAAAGAGGATCGGCTTTACAAGTTCGATGTAGTAGGCGCAGAATTCTTTCCAAAAGAAGTCATAGGCTGTAGATGCCGCTTTATCGAACATGTAATCAGCGAGGTTTTTCTCGACGTCTTGGATCGTGCGATTAAGAAGGGAAAGAATCCATTTGTCTTCTAAAGAGAGTCCCCCGAGATCCAGTCCCTGTGCAAAAGATTCAGCCGAGAGCGTTTCGATATTGAGGAAGATGAACCGGGCGCCATTCCAAATTTTGTTGGTAAAGTTTTTAAATTCTTCAAAGCGCCTGCGGTCGAGATCGATCTGGCGCGCTTGCGTTGCGCTAGCGCAAAGAGCCATGCGCATCGCATCTGTGCCATAGGTATCGATGATTTCGAGAGGATCGATGATGTTGCCCTTAGATTTGGACATCTTTTCCCATTTTGAATGGACATCAGAGGGAATGGGCAAACCCAGGTCAAAATCGAGGCGCTCTTTAGGAGTTGCATAGGCGATCGACCCCTCTTTTTGACGCCAATAGGATTTCCCATAGATAAGGCCGTGCAGGAAAGTTTCCGGAAAAGGTGCTTTGCCAAGCACGTATTCTCCCATGAGGATCATGCGCGCAACCCAGAAGAAAAGGATGTCATGGCCTGTCACAAGCGTCGCATTGGGATAAAACTTCTTAAGGTCATCTGTCTTATTGGGCCATCCTAAGATGCTAAATGGCCAGAGAGCGGAAGAGAACCATGTATCGAGAACATCTTCATCCTGAACATAAGTGTCAGGATTTTTTTGGACTTCAGGTGGAAGATCAGGTCCGTCATAGCAAATCATTTCCTCCGGATTATCTTTACGGTACCAGATCGGGATGCGATGGCCCCACCACAACTGGCGGGAAATACACCAATCGCGCAAATTGTCAATCCAGTGGAAATAGGTGTTTTCCCAATTTGAAGGAATAAGGCGGACATGATTCTCCTGTACAGCTTTTCTGAGTATGTCCTTAAAGCCTGTCATACGGACAAACCACTGTTTGGAAAGATAAGGCTCGATGACAGCTTTAGAGCGATAAGAGATGCCCACGCGGTTTTTATGCGGCTCGATTTTTACAAGGCAGCCGATCTCTTTGAGCGTTTGTACGACGGCATCTCTGGCGGCTTCTTTAGTCATGCCTGCAAGTTTGCCCGCATTTTCATTCATCTTGCCATCGGGTGTCATGACATTGATGAGAGGTAGATTGTGATTTAATCCCATTTCATAATCGTTAGGATCGTGCGCAGGTGTGACCTTGACCGCGCCTGTGCCGAATGCCGGATCGACAAAGCGATCGGCAATAATGGGAATTTCTCTCTCGATAAGAGGATGCATCACTTTTTTTCCGATGAGATCGCGATATCTTTCGTCGCTTGCGGAAACGGCGATGGCAGTATCGCCAAACATCGTTTCTGGGCGTGTCGTCGCGATCGTGATGAATGTGCTTTTATCGACCAGAGGATACCGGAAGTACCATAGATATCCGTCTTTTTCTTCATACTCAACTTCATCATCGGCAAGAGCGGTTTGCGTGACAGGATCCCAATTGACAAGGTAATCACCGCGGTAGATCAGCCCAGCGTCAAACATCTTCTTAAAAACAGTGCGCACAGCTGTATTGCGCTGATCATCCATAGTGAAGCTGAGGCGCGACCAGTCGCAGGAACATCCGAGTTTTTTTAACTGGCTGAGGATTTGAGACTCACTACGTTCTTTCCACTTCCAGACATGCGACAAGAATTCTTCCCTGGAAAAATCTTTACGCCTTTTGCCCAAAGAGGCCATCAAGTGGCGCTCAACGACTGTCTGGGTAGCGATTCCTGCATGGTCGGTTCCCGGCACCCAAAGGGCCTCAAAGCCGGACATTCTTTTCCAGCGAATTAGAACATCTTGCAGGGTATCGACGAGAGCATGACCCATATGGAGGACGCCCGTGACATTCGGAGGAGGAATCGAGATACAATAGGCGGGCTTAGAAGAGTGGGCATTGGCGCGAAAAAAGCCTTTTTCCTCCCAAAACTTATACCATTTTTCCTCAACCTCTTTTGGCGTGTATGCCTTAGGCAGTTCCTCGTCCATAACCTTTCCTAATTTAATTTTCCCCCAACAATACCATGCCCTTAGTAAAAGAGCAAAGGTTTGTCTTGTTCATAAAACTCAGATTATCAATGCATTGTGAAATTAATTTTTTTTGGATAAAAAACTATTTAATAAAAACAAAATTTGATAAAATATTATTATAATGAATTATAATATGAGTAATAAAAATGGTAATTACAGACTCGTCTAAATCTATTCAACCCTACGGATATTACAATTGTGTTATCCGGTCTGCATCTGCTATCTGCTGCGCAGTATTTTTCAAATCCCTTTCCTATTTGACGACCCTAATCAATCTAGTAAAAGCGCAATCTGTAGAAGAAATAGTATGCGAGAATGAATCCATCCGTAAATATGAACTGTTAAGCACTTATTATTGGCACAAAGCAAATGCGATTGATGCCTATGATCTATTCGGTGACGATCTAATTGCTCCAGCAATCAATATGGAGTGTGAGGATGATATTATACGTCCTTTGAACCCCAAAAAAATTGATCATCTTTTTGCAAAACTTGAAAAAGAACCTGAAAATTTTCTCTGTTCTAATAGAAAATTATATCCTTCAGAAAAATCGACCAAAGGTGTCTGCTTTTCAGCTGCTCTTTCTTTCATCGCCAAATTCTTTAAACTAAAAAGAGCTCCTCTTTTAGACCCGCAAAAAGTTCCTAAATTTGAAGTGGATACTGCAATAAAGAAATTGGGGTTAAAATTTCAAAATGGGGTGAGCGAAAAGGTGGGAATGGTTCAAGGAATAAATTATGTTAAAACAGGAGATGCTAAAGATTTTTATCTGCAGAGTGCTATAGCACGCATGAAATTTTATGACGATGGCATTTCTTTTAAGGAACCTAATGAATTTTTGCAATATGGTCCGGGAGCGCTAGGTGCGATAATGTTAAAGAGCGCTCTCGAAGATGACGGGGTTTATTTATTAATTGAAGAAGATAAAGAAGGCAGCCACGCCATTGTTTATATAAAGGAAGAAGGGCGGGAATTTCTTTATGATCCAAACTTAGGGACAATAAGTATTCCCAAAAACCATAATATTGATTTTGATTATTTCTGGAAATCCTCGGCATATATTGGTTGTAATGAAGGGTTAAAGATTTATAAAGCCGAAGACAAAAACCTAGAAAGATTAAACAGAAACTCGAGCAATGAACATAAACCAACCCCCTATATCCAACGTGATTGAAAATTTGGATTTAAGAGTGTGTTAATGGATTTTTGGTAATTTTTTCTTTGGGATCTAGTTCGGCGCCGCAGTGCAGACTTTAGCCTTGGCGAAAGATTCCAGAAAGGAAAAGAGCGGTGCATAGGACGCCGTCGATGGGAAAGCCGGAGGCGATCTCGTTGAGGAGTTCTTGATGGGTTTTTAGCTCGGTGTGAATCAGCTCGAAGGGTTCGTGGGTGGGGGAAGAGATGCGTTCAACGTTTTCAGCATAGATGTAGTAGATCACTTGGTCTGTGACGGAAGGGCAGGGATAGGCGTTGCCTGCAGAGTAAAAAGTGCCACTGCCATAGCCCGTTTCCTCAAGAAGCTCTCTTCGAGCAGCTTCAATCGGAGATTCTCCAGTATCAATTCGCCCTCCAGGGCAGCTGAGCAGCCACTTGCCTGTGGGATGACGGTATTCTTTATTGATGATGAATTTTCCCTCTTTGGTTTTGGCAAGGATTACAGCAGCGTCTGCTTTAAGATCGAGACAGGTATAGGAAAGGTTAGGGCCGTGATGGAGTTGAAGCAGATCAATGCGAACATCAAAATAGCCGCTGTAAACAGTTTCTCGATTTTTGATATTGGGCAAGCGGATCGAAGTGTGGTCTTGCGTCATAAAGATGCCAATTTTTTAAGTTCTCGTTTGAGGCGCTGCGCGCTTTCTTTTTCTTTTTCCTGCTTTTTTGCACAGTGAAAGTAGAGGGTGAGTTGCTGGAAGAAAGCGATTTTTTCCCAGTCAAATGCGCGGGTGATCCATCCCTTTTTATCGCTGATTTTTTCACGCAGATAATAGCTGAGTAGCATCGTTGTTGTAGGATGGGGAAGATCGATTGAGCCGTGGAAGTGGGAGAAGGCGATCTCCTTGCCTTCGACGTGAAGAAGGTAGCAGCCCATCGGAACGAAAAGGGGGGAATATTCATCGCCAAGGATTTCGGGAGGATAATTGTCGAGGACTTCTTGAGCTTTTTTCCATGCATTTTGCATGAGGCATGTGCTGACATACAGGGCATCGAGGAAAGGTGTGCTGGGAAATGTATTGAAATAGGGAAGGGATTGTGCAGTTTTACCTTCGAGAAGAGAGCGGTGGAATAAGAAATAAGCGCACCGCATTTCAGTATTTGAGATGGAAGGGGAGAGCTGTTCGATAAGGCGCTCAAGCGCGGATTTGGGTCCTTTTTTGAAATAGAGAAGAGCAATCCCTAGTAGAGTTGCTTCTCTTTTATCTTCAAGATAATGAAAATTCTCCTCTACCCATTCAAAATGTCCCATCGCAAGAAGTGCATACATGGCGTTTGCGATGATCGCTTGGCTTTGGGACGTTTCGATCATTTCAATGAGGGTGATGGGTCTGCTTAGCCAAAAGGCGAGCTGGCATGCTAAATGTTCCTTTTCCATGGATAGGGATTCGAAAGAAGCTGCGCCAAGCAAGAAGAGGGGAATCTTTTCCATATGCTTTTTTAAACTTAAAATGAGCTTGGCATGGTCCTGGCTGTGAAAGATTTGCGGAACATGGCGCAATGCTAGCAGCGCAAAATGATATGCCCCGGATCGGCTTTTAAGCGCTGTTTCATGCAGACGAAAAGTGATATGCTCACGAATTCGCTTGATGATCGGATGTTTCGAATACTTGCGCATGCATAGCTCAAGGCATTTGATCTCTTCTTCGATCTCTTGTGTTGCTTTGTAAACCAGTGACTTTCCCAGATACTCAAGCGGAGCAGCTGGCGTGTAGCGAAGCTTACCAAATTCATCAAGAGCCATGAGTTGTAGTCGCTGTTTTTCCAGTTTTTTTTTGTGGGCGGCTGCTTCTTCGAGCAGGGTAATTCCTGCTCGGAAAACAGCTTCGCGTCCTTCTGTTCTTCCAGAAAATGAATTTGCAATCCTGCGATACTCTAAAAGCGCTTTAGCGTAGTTTTTGCTGGAGAGGAAAGCATCGGGAATCGCTAAACAATTGATCATGACATTTTGACTGCCAACCATGACTTTTAGTGGGCTCATTTCAAAATCGCCATCCTTGCATAAGATTCCCAAATGGGTTCCCGAAAGAGGGATGTGACTAATGTAATGGAGAACTTTTTTGCGATCTAGCGAGACAGTGAGATGATTGTCAACTTTTTCGATGCAAATGTCGTGATAAAAACCATCATCGACAGAATCTTCTGAAGCCATCATGACTTCGACATTGTTGTGAAATAGGCGGCACTCTTTGTTGAACCAAATACAATATCCTTCATTGAAATCCTTTCTTTCCGCGGCATCGGGCACTCCGATAAGAATCCCAACCCCCTGACCCCCTCCCCCCTTCTTAATTCTGGTTTCAACTTTGATGTTTCCTGAGAAAGAAGCATTGGAAATCATGAGACTGACCCACTCCATTACATCGGGAGAGCGTGTAATAGCGGTGTGCTTGGCGAGCAAGATATTTTCCTGAAATTCCCAATCCGACTTTCGATCCATGTGAAGATAGGCTATAGGAACCCACTCAGGTTTTCCTTCTAAAAAGCCCTTAAGCTCTGTGATGATTGCGTCGACACTGCGAAATCGATCTTCAGGAGCAAAGTGCATGCATTTTTTCGCGATGTCTGCCAAATGGACGGGAATGTCTCGGTAAGGCGCCATTTCAAGTGGATCGATGAATTTCTCAAGCTCCATTGACTTGCGAAAATTTTTCACGGACTGGCGTTGGAATGGCGCTCGCAGAGTAAGCAATTGATAGAGAATAACGCCTAAGGAATAGATGTCGGTTTCAGGTCGCGAAGGTTCTCCGAGAACACGCTCGGGCGCGATATAGTTTAGCGTTCCGGGAACTTTGCCAGGACTTGTTAAATCTTTATAGTCAGCTTCGCAATTTTCATCAGTAGTATACGGCAATAATGTTTCCGCTTTGCCAATGAAGTCAGCCAAACCCCAATCCAGAAGGAGGACTTCGCCATATTTTCCGATAATGATATTATCAGGTTTAATGTCTCGATGAACAATCCCTCTGGAATGGGTGTAGGCAATTGCTTCGCAAACACTGAGAAAGACTCTCGTTAAAGCGAGAAGGGAAGATCCTATCGGATGCCTCACTTCACCCTCTTTTTCCTCTTCATAGCTTTGTTTTAAAATTTGCTTGAGTGTTTCTCCTTCAACATACGGCATGGTGTAATAGGTCTTTTCCGGCCCAGGGTCGATAGAAAAAATGGGAATGATCGACGGATGAGTGAGCTGGGCTGCCACCCTGGCTTCTCTGAGAAATCTCTCTTTCATGACGGCATGTTTTTTTAGCCCGTCGCGGATTTTTTTTAGTGCGACTTGCCGCTTGCATACAGGATCGTTCACGAGAAAAACTTCTCCCATTCCCCCCTTTCCAAGGCTCTTGAGAATGAGATAGTGATCAATTTTTTCCGGAGGAGTTCCATTCATGGGGAAAAAAGCAATTAGCTCGTATGTTTCTCGACTTTGTACCTGTTTTGATTCTTTTTGGCGAGGATAAGATCTCTCGAAAAAAAAATTTTTGCTGGTTATAATTAAAATTATTATTTTTCTTTTCATCTTCTTTAAATTACATGAATCTTGTTAGGATGGTCAGCGCATTTTCAAAACCTAATGGAGGGTTGACTATGAGTTTTTCGATTTCCTGTCTTACCTTAAATTCTAATTCTCGAACTGACTTGAATGCAGATCTTCTGCGACCGGCTTCTTTGAATCATCGCAGTGTTTGCTCAAACCTTAGAAATTTGCATCATGAAACGCATTTACGCGCTACTTCCTCGGATCAATGCTTTGAACAAATGCGGCAAATATCAGAAAAAATTGGGAGCTACCTCGTTCATTTCTATGCAGATGCGCGGATGTTTGTTCGCTCTTTTATTTCCATGTTTGGTTCGACAACGCGCGAGGACATCGAGCGGCGGATTAATGAGGTGCGTCAATTTAAGAGAGTCATCTTGAATCCCGATGTAAGAGTAACGCGCGCGCTATTGAAATTTGAGCGCCTTTCTGAAGAAACCAAAAACCTGTTCTTTTACACAACCTCGAGTTGTCTCATCGAATTGGGAAGTGAGAGTAGTCAAGTCATACGGGAAGAAATTCTACGTGAATGCGACAAAGTGATTTCCTTTCAGAATGTGCTTACTGCTGTCCATACCTTTTTCTGCGTATTTTCGCAGAGATCTTCAGGGAGTTCGGTAGGAATCACTGATGGTGGTTTCTGGGGATGGTTTCGCCGTCGTGGAGAAACAATGGTGGAAGGGGCGGGCCGCAGCGAGAGGACTCTACCGCCCGTCGATTTAAATATTCCAAATACCCTAGCTTACAGGAGGAATGCTATTCCTGAAGAGGTCGCTCAAAAAGGAGTTGAAATCGCTAGACTAGGTGCATTGTTTATAGGGACTATTCCGGCAAGGTTCAAGGATCCGGCTACATTGGAATTTATGGCGATCCCCGTGTTTGATGCCTCTCATACTGCGGTTCAAAATGGATTACCCGCTTTACGCCGGGCTTTGGCTGACGGAGGTACTATTGAAGATCAATTAAATGCAAGGCATCACATGGATAAAGAGTCGATGGACCATCATATCGGTGTCGGGGGGATTCCGCGTTATTGGGAAACACGCGCTGCAGCTGTTTGTCCTTCGTGTCGCCATCCCGTTAGAGAGGACAGTTTAAGGATCGACACAGGATTACAAGATGAGATTTTGGCTTTTTTACGCCCTTAGAATTACAAAGAAGCGGCTTGAAACAAGCCGCTTCTTTCTCGAGTTTGGACAAATCTCCCTACCGAACTTCAAATTAATCGTCCTTCGGCGATTTTCCAATACATCGCCATCGGCCTAACCGGCCGCTGTCAATGTATCGGCATTAATTTTAGTTCT
>Ga0070741_10002784_pt1 | contig 45517 bp, 38 predicted proteins | sample Coa_R1_4_FD_66440 | JGI IMG/M metagenome (GOLD analysis project Ga0070741, IMG submission 66440) | Surface soil microbial communities from Centralia Pennsylvania, which are recovering from an underground coalmine fire - Coalmine... | ecosystem: Environmental > Terrestrial > Soil > Unclassified ... | reverse complement strand
CAACCTCATTTGTTCCTCCTGATCCACGCTTGGCATCGGAAGAACTGCTTAAATTTCGTTTAGATTTCTTTCGTGAGTCAACGAAAGCATTTCAATTAGATTTTTGATGAGTCAATTCGCAATCTTGACTGGCTCAACGTCAGCGTCCTATTATTTGCTCTACGATTTTCGATTTCCGCGATGGAAGAATGCGCATGGAATCGTTTACCGACGCACAACTCGCCACAGTAGAATCGGCTTCACTCGAAGCTCGCGATCTCGTCGGCAGCTATTACGCTCTCGCGCCACGCGAATGGGCTCGCCTGCGCAGTGAGGTTCGGACGCTTGCAGAGCTTCGTCCGGATGAAATAGTCGATGATGCTCTGGCTCACGTTCTCTGTTACGAATATACGCGCCGCATCAATGGCGATGTTATCGATCAGGGCGACCTGTACCGCATCTGTCTTCAGGATCATCGAATTCTGAACGCCCTGAAATCAGCAGTCGAGCAACTTGATTTCAAAGCTCTGTTGCTTTACGTGATGACTCACGAATTTGTGCACGTAGTCCGGTTTGGTGTTCGGCTTCAGGATCTGAATCTTCCAGGAAAATTACGTCCGATTGAAGAACAAAACGTCGACGTGATAACTCGCAAAATCCTGTCGCCAGTTCGGAATAAATCGCTTAATAAAGTGGTCGAAGCTCTTTGCTAAGAACGGTAAATAGTTCATTTTCTTTGGAATTGCGGTTATATATAAATAATCTGTTTGACAAACTCATATAAACGACAATAATTCACGTGGCAATTAAAATCCGTAATTTCGCTAGTGAGATTAAAACCCTAAGGAGTAACCGATATGAGTTCGCCTTCACCAACCACAACCAACCAGATTCCCAGAATTAACGAACCGGCGCCGGACTTTGAGGCAAAAACGACGCATGGACCGATCAAACTTTCTGACCTGAAAGGCAAGTGGGTGCTGCTGTTTTCGCATCCTGCCGACTTTACGCCCGTTTGCTCGACAGAGATTTCCGAATTTGCTCGCAGGTCTGACGAATTCGCCCAGCGAAATGTGCAGCTATTGGGGCTTTCGATTGACAGCGTTTTTTCCCATTTAGCCTGGGGACAAAGTATTGAAAAGAATTTTGGCACCAAAATTAATTTCCCGATCATTGCCGATCTGGACACCAAAGTAGCTCAAAAGTACGGCTTGATTCATCCAGCGGCAAGTGAAACCGCAACAGTGCGAGCTGTATTTGTAATCGACGACAAGCAGATCATTCGCGCGTTGATTTATTATCCGATGAGCGCCGGCCGCAACATTGATGAAATTGTGCGATTGATCGATGCCTTGCAAACGTCGGATAAGAATACCGTTTCGACGCCTGCCAATTGGAAACCGGGTGAAAAGGTGATCGTCGGACCGCCACAAACACAGGCGGATCTGGAAAAAAGGCTCGCCAGCAAGGATCTTGAAGTCACTGACTGGTATTTTTCAAAGAAGTCGCTTCCGGCAGACGCGAAAGCGCAGACAGGAAAATAATTATTGAGAGTAAGGCGCAGGCTAAGCGTCTGCGCCTTTAGGTCATTTTAGCGCCTGTTCAATATCGGCGATCAAATCATCGGCGCTCTCAATGCCGACAGCAAACCTGATGGTTTTGTCTGAAACACCGATCGCATCCCTCTCTTCCTTTGTGTTGCTGGCGTTTGTTGTGTAGAGCGGGTACGTGATAAGCGTTTCCACACCGCCAAAACTTGTGGCCAGTTTGATCAATTTCAGACTATCGAAGAAACGCTCTACTGCCGGCTCGCCGCCTTTAAGATCCATTGAGATGATTCCGCCAAAACCGCTCATCTGACGGGCAGCAAGTTCATGATTCGGGAAATCCTTCAAACCGGGATAGTAGACTCGCTCGACTTTCGGATGATCTGAAAACCGCTCGGCAATTGCTTGAGCATTCGCATTGATCCGTTGCATACGAACATCAAGGGTCTTGATACCGCGCAAAAGCAGAAACGCGATTTGCGCATCCAGCATCCCACCAAACCCACGGAGCGCAAGCCTTGCCTGATCAATGTAATCTTTGCGACCGACGATTGCTCCCGCAGTAAGATCGCTGTGTCCGCCCAGGTATTTGGTGGCGCTGTGAACGACCACGTCAATTCCGTGTTCAATTGGCCTTTGATTGATTGGCGACGCCATGCTGTTATCTGCGATTGTTACCAGATTATGTCGTTTAGCGAAATCGACGACTCGGCTGATATCAACAATCTTGTTTGTCGGATTTGTCGGGGTTTCAAACCAGAAGAGCTTTGTTCGATCCGTGATTAACTGCGCGGCGTCTTCAAGATGATCAGGATTGATCAAACGGGTTTTAATGCCAAATCGCTCCAGCATTTTAAAGATGACAATTGTGCCGCCATAAATGGTTTCGCTCGACAAAATCTCATCACCTTGCTTCAGCAAGGTGATGAGCGAAGCATAAACAGCCGATGAACCGGACGATGCAACCAATCCCGCTTCGCCGCTTTCCAATTCTGCTATCTTTGCAGCAGCCGCATCGCTGGTAGGATTGCCATAGCGCGAATAAAAGTACGCCCGGCGCTCGCCTTTTGCGTATGCGCGAATATCGGCGAAATTCTCGAATCCGAAGGTCGAAGTTTGAAATATCGGTGCGGCTACGGATCGCAACGCGTGCGGTTCTTCTTCGCCGCCATGAATAGCTATCGATGCGGGCGTACGTTTCACAGATCACCTCAAATTGGAGAAGCCATAGTTTTGCGGCGCAAGTTTACAACATAGTAAATCGGCTGTGAAATCAAGTTGACCACGAGATCGATTACGGCGATTATCAGAGAATGATTTTAAAGAACAAAGTCGCCGTTGTTACCGGAGGAGGCCGCGGAATCGGTCGCGCCATTGCGGAGCGGTTTGTTAAAGAAGGAGCATCGGTTGCGATATGCTCGCGTTCATTGAAAAATCTCACTGAGACGGCTCAGTCACTTGGCTTGAAAGGTTATAAAATTCTACCATTAACCTGTGACATTCGCGATGCAGGCGAAGTCGATAAAACCATTTCAGAGATCGTCAAGAAGCTCGGCGGCATCGACATTCTGGTCAACAATTCCGGCGCTTCGGGAATGAATCCGCTCGACAACCCTGACGATACAAGGTGGGTCGACATCATTAATACCAACCTGACGGGAATGTATCTGGTCACAAAACGAGCGCTACGCGAGATGAAGGATCACAATGGCGGCCGCGTGATCAATATCTCCTCGGTACTGGGAAAGTTCGGCGTGCCCGGATATACGGCTTACTGCACATCAAAACACGGGGTGATCGGGTTCACTCGGGCGCTGGCTCAGGAGCTTGCGCCACGCGGTATTACGGCAAACGCGATTTGTCCTGGCTGGGTAGATACAGAAATGGCGACCGAAGGAATCATGGAAATATCTTCGCATATTGGAGTTTCGCCTGAAGATTTCAAGAAGGACGCATTGTCTCGCGTGCCGCTGGGAAGGTTTCTAGATCCCGAAGAAGTTGCAGACTTGGCACTCTACATCTCGTCAGATGCCGCGAAGAGTATGACAGGACAAGCGCTCAACCTTTGTGGTGGAGCGACAACAGCTTAAGGTGGTGAACAAGCTGGCACTAATCCGGTCATGGGAAGAGAGTGTTGAGTCCGAAAAGATCTATGATTAATCGTCGAGCCTCCGTGTCGACAGCTTGATTGATCAGCTCACCATCTTGCCAAATGCCTACACGCGGATTCCCGAATCGGGATAAACCTGGCAGGCATTTTTCCCGATCCTCTACGGTCAAATATTCTAAAGCGCAGAAAACACCTATTCGATCCCGCAGATGAGATGTCTCGTCCAACTTATCGCTCAGTGCGTCAAGCAACATCATGTCATCTCTGGAATAATTGGTTATTCCAAGCAAAACGTATTGTCCGACTAAAGGGATTGGATCGCCGTAAATCCAATGGTTGAACCCGCGATCGACTAACAGCGAGTAAAATCTTCGAGTTAAATCAAGTTGCTGTAGAGGACTCAGTGCTCCCCAATTGTTATTCAGGAGATCTATAAATTTCTCCATATCACAACGGTTGTGCGCTGCTTATGCAAACCGTTCATTAATTAGAATTGTTTCAAAATCGCTACCACTTCAGTCTGGGGAGGCGGACCTAACACAAAAGCGTCACTCTCTGTCACATACATATCGATCTCTGAACGCACCCCGAAATCGCCCTCCAAATAAACCCCGGGCTCGATTGAAAAGCTGGTGTTCGGAATGATTCGTCGCTCGTCGTGCGTTTCGATGTTGTCCATATGAGCGCCATTTCCGTGGACTTCTTCACCGATGGAATGGCCAGTGCGATGAATGAACTTGTCTCCATAGCCAGCTTTCGTGATCGAGTTGCGAGCGGCGTCGTCAACTTGCCAGCCATAGATAGTATTACCCGCTCGAATATTGTCCTGCACGAATTTGATAGCGGCATCGCGTCCGTCGCGCACAACGTTGAATATCTTTGTATATTTGTCGGGAACTGATTCACCGATGAAGCCGGTCCAGGTTATGTCAGTGTAAGTTGATTTCGGCTCTTTCTTTTTTGCCCACATATCGATCAAGACAAAATCACCTTTGTTCATCGGAGAGAACCGATCTTTGTTCGGCTGGTAATGCGGATTTGCGGCATTGGCGTTTACAGCCACAATCGGAGGATCGTTGTCACAATCCAGGCCGTCGCGCTCGTACAATCCGACCATAAACGACTGAATGGCGTATTCGTCCGTTTTCCCATCGTTGCGAATTCGACGCGCGATCTCGGCAAAGGTCTCATCAAGAATTTCGCGCATTTTGATCGTGGAATATTTGTTCATTTCGAATTGTTCAGGTGACCAAACCGATTCGAATTGCGCTACCAAATCTCCAGACGAGACAATTTCCGCACCGAACGATTTAATCAATTCAATTGTTCCTGCATCAACGCGAGAGATATACGGGATAGCATTGTTCGGCGAATATTGCATTGCGATTCGTTTGTGGCCGGCAATGGTTTCACGAATGCTCTCGTGAAGATTGTTCCACAGTAAATAGACGATCTTTTTGCCCGGAAGCTCGTCCAGCTTGTCTCGCTCGATGGAATGGACAATCTTTGTCGGCTCGCCTTCGGCCGGGATGAAATAGAACCATCGGCGGGTCGCTATTCCCGGTTTCTGAAGTTGCAAAATCCTCAGCGCCAGCGGATCAGAGCCGCGAAAACTATAAAACAGCCAGCCATCAAGGTTTTGCTCGCGCAACGATTTTTGAATCTCAGCAATTCGCACGGTTACCTCCGCATTATAAGGACGTAAATTTGAAATCCGAATGATACCACATCTGCCGTGCCCCAATCTCGCTTGCGTCGAACTGAAAAACCGGTTACTTAATTTGTTTTTATAACTGCAAAGCGTGAGATGAGTATGAGCTATGACGTTGCAATAGTTGGCGGCGGGGTCATTGGCGCCGCGGCGGCCTATTATCTGGCTAAAGGTGGAAAGAAAGTCTGCTTGATCGAACGAGACTCTTCACCCAGTCCGCGAGCCGCTTCCACCGACAAGGTAAAGGTTTTCCGGCAGGCTTATCCTGACGATCTATACGTTCAACTGGCGGGAGAATCGTTGCCGCTGTGGCTCGACCTTGAGAAAGAGAGCGGGGAAGAGATAGCGTTGCCAGCTGGACTGTTGCTTGCCAGTCATAGTGAAGATTCTCTTGAAAGCAGGAGCTACGATGCGCTGCTACGCTGCGGAGTGGCCGCAGAACGATGGTCGCCCGATGAAGCCAGCCGCCATTATCCTCAACTCAAATTGAATGACTTTGCTTATGCGATTTACGAGCCCGGCGCAAGGATGCTTTTGTCGGAACGCGCTACCGCGGCTTATCTGAAACTTGCAGGCGACGCCGGAGTAGAAATTCAAGAGGACACTGAAGTCATTGGCTTTGAAACAAAAGGTGATTTAACCGAAGCCGTCGTCACCGAGAGCGGTGAACGAATAGAGAGCGAATTTGTGCTTATAACAACGGGAGCGTGGACTCGCGTATTGTTGCCGATCCTGGCTGGTCTTTTAAAAGTTACCAGACAAGAAGTAGTCTATCTAAAGCAGCCGGATAAGAATTTTTCGCCTGGAACATTTCCGGTCTTCATCGACTTTGATTCCGGGTATTACCTGCTGCCAGCATTCGATGGAAATGTCAAAATTGCGAACCACGTTCCCACTGCGGACGCGGGTCAGGGATTGCCGATGGGAACGGTGAGCGATTCGTTTATTCAAAACTGCCGTGAGTTTTTGGGAAGAACGATTCCGGCTCTCGAAAGAGCAGAAACGACGGAGACTCGCATCTGCTTTTACAACCTGACGCCAGACGAAGATTTCATTATTGACCGCCATCCCGAATGGGCTAATTGCTGGGTCGCCACTGGGTTTTCAGGACACGGTTTCAAATTTGCCCCGCTGATCGGGCGCTCGTTGACTGAGTTAATAACTACCGGATCATCATCTGTTCCGACTGAAAGATTTAAATTAAGCAGGTTCTGGGAACAGCAGAGCTAAGACTGCGACGGACGACCTTTTTCATACCAGTCTTTTGTCACGTCCATCCACATAAACAATCCTTGCCATTCTTTATACTTGGCGTAGTATGCGGCGATCATTTCATCATCGACGGGCTTGCCACGCTTTCGCAGCTTTGAGAACTTCATTCGACACCAACTGTCTATCGCGAGATAATCATAGCGACCGAGCAATTTCAAAATATTGCCGGCCGCATAATCGCCAATGCCTTTAACTTTTCGAAGCTCTTTGTATAGTTCGGGCGTTGGGAGATTGGAATGCTTCCAGCTTTCAACATCCAGTTGGCCGTTATTGATCGATTCGACCATCTCAATCAAATATGGTGCGCGATAACCCAACCGAATTTCTTCGCGAAAGAATTTCTCTGACAGCCCCAAAAGCTGCTTTGGCGTCGGAAACGCATAGTAATCGTCTCTAAAGTGAGTTCCACACAGCCGCACCAGCGATCCCACCATCTTCTCGGTTGCCCCCCAATTGCAGTTGGTCGTGCAGAGCATTTTCACCAGGTCCTCAAACACACTGGGACTGCGCAGCAAACGACCGGCGCGAATCTCTGCCACCCAGGCAAACTGTTTGTGCTTTCCAATAACCGTGTAGAAGGTTTGGTAATTTTCATTAAGCCGCAGACAATCGCTTGTCTGGTGTTTAATATCGGCCTCGTCTTTGGACGAAAGTTTCTGCCTGTGTTCGACGTCAAGCGCAAGCGAACCTTCAGCATCAGAGATCGATACCAGAACTACCTTGCCTGATGGTAAGGTCAACACACGCCGGAGCACATTCGCCTCGTGATCTGTGTGAAACGGCGGAAGCTCGCACCAGCCGTGACTCATAATTGTATTTCGCAGATGAAAATCCGCAGGGACATTTAATTTAAGAGCAGTTTTCATATAAAGAGAGATAAAATCGTTTTTATTCTATAACTCGAAATCCAGTTTCCTGTGATTGCTTTTCATTAAATGAGCATTATATTTGAAAACATATTTTGCAAAAGGAGCCGCATGTGATCGATCTGTTGAGCCATTTCAGGTCGCGACAGGGATCAATTCTGGATGACATTCGCTCGCTAGTCGAGATTGAATCGCCTACTACGAAGCCCGAAGGTACAACCAGAATAACCTCGTATTTTGCAGAGCAGTACGAATCTATTGGCGCAACAGTGCGGCTGTACCCGACGGAGCACGGCGCTCACCTTGTGGCGAGAGCCAATCTGGATGCTCCCGCTTCTGCGGGACCAATAATGTTGCTTGGGCACGTGGATACGGTTTGGCCGACCGGGACGTTCGCTGAATATCCGTTTCGCGTCGAAGATGGTAAAGCTTTCGGTCCAGGCATCTTTGATATGAAAAGCGGCACGGTTTTGATGCTGGAGGTAATCAGAGCAATAAAGGATTTCAGCATCAAACTAAGTCATCCGACTGTCGTTTTTCTCTCCTGCGATGAAGAAAGCGGCGGCATAACCTCTCGGACTCTGATCGAAGCAGAGGCTAGAAACTGCTCAGGGGTTCTCGTTCTTGAGCCACCGCTGCCAGGTGGTGTTTTGAAGACAGAGCGAAAAGGCATCTCTTCATTCCAAATAAAAACTCATGGGGTTCCGTCGCACGCGGGACTTGATCCTGAAAAGGGCGTCAGCGCTATTGCAGAGATGGCTCATCAGATACTGGAACTTCACAAGATGAACGATCTGGCTGCTGGAATAAGCGTAAACGTCGGAGTTGTGAACGGCGGTACATATTCGAACGTGGTAGCCGCAGAAGCGGTCGCCGAAGTCGACGTTCGCTACCGCACACGCCTTCAGGCGCAAGAAATAACAGAACGAATCAAGCAATTGCGACCCGTTGTAAAAGGCGGCACCATCGAAGTTATCAGCGGGCTCAGTCGACCGCCGCTGGAAAGAACTGCCGATGTGATTTCGCTCTTTGAAAAAGCGAAACAGGTTGCGGCCGGATTGGGCTTTGAGTTGAGGGAAGGGTCAGTCGGCGGTGGCAGCGATGGGAATTTCACAGCGGCCCTTGGGATTCCAACTCTTGACGGTTTGGGCGTCGATGGTAACGGCGCACACGCAAAACACGAGCATATCGTAATTGATGATATTCCACGTCGGGCCGCATTGCTGACTGGTCTTTTGTCGATGTTGTAGGTTGTAGCGATGGTCTCGATTGCGCTGGTTATCTATGACGAGTTCATTTCGCGACGGGGCGCAATCGAGACGAATGCGCCACGAGTAAGATATAATAGGTATTTAATAAAGCATCGTTCTTCGCGAGAGCAGTAAAGGAGTTCTACTCAATTGGCTGAGCGCAGATACCGTGATCCCGTGCACAACATCATTTCGCTGGATGACGCGAAACTGGACGATGCCCTGATTATCTCCCTCATTGATTCCACGGAGTTTCAACGTTTGCGCAGGATCAAACAACTTGGACTTGCGCTATACACTTATCAGGGAGCGGAGCACAGTCGGTTTACTCACTCGCTGGGCGTAATGCACCTGATGACGCGAACGCTGAATATGCTTGGCGCAAGATATGACATTCCATTTTCGGCGAGAGTCGTCGCGCGCGCCGCAGCTCTTCTTCACGATATTGGTCACGGACCTTTTTCTCACGTTATAGAAAAGATTTTAGGGATTCATCACGAGGTTTGGACACGCCAAATCGTTTTAGACACAAATTCAGAAGTTAATCAGCGGTTGCGCGCTTTCGATCCAGACCTTCCCGACCAGATCGTGCAGGTAATCAACCACGAATACCAGCCAACATACGTGACTCAACTGGTATCCAGTCAGCTTGACTGCGACCGAATGGATTATCTGTTGCGCGACAGTTTGATGACGGGCGCGAAATATGGAATCTATGACCTGGAGTGGATTCTGCACGCGCTCGAGATTGACGACAAACAACGAATATACGTCTCGCACAAAGGTCTTTATGCTGTCGAAGAGTATCTGCAAGCCAGATATTATATGTTTCGTCAGGTCTACTTCCACGGCTCGCTGCGGTCGGCCGAAGCCGTTCTTATCGCCATTCTGGATCGTGCTTTGGAGCTGCTGAAAGGAGGGCTGCTGGACATCCAACCGGCCAGTCCGTTGATTGGAAAGATCCTTCGTCATGACCCGGTCAACGTTTCAGAGTATCTGGATTTCGACGATCATGATTTGATGTTCCAGATAAAACGATGGCGACATTCCAGCGATAAAATCCTCAGCGATCTGTGCGAACGCTTCATAAATCGACGTCTGTTTAAAACAATAGATCTTGAGCTTGCAGATGGTGACCGCGCAGCCTTTACCGAAGATGTGACACGTATTGTCGAGAACTCAGGTTTCGATCCGCGTTACTATCTGGTGGAAGACAGCGCTTCCGACGTTCCGTATTACGGCTACTATTACACTCCGGAAGCGGCAGAGCCCAAGGCCCGAATTTATATCGAATCCGCAGGTTTCGCTCCGACAGTTCAGGAAATAACGGAAGTATCGCACGTCGTGCGCGGTATGCGCAGCTATAAGATTCGTCGGTTGTGTTTCCCGGCTGAGATAAGCGATCAGGTCTATGCGTTGGCTGCTGAGCAGGCCAGGAGTAAGGCGTGACCTATCCACTATCATTTTTCTTCTTTAAGCATTGCAGGAATGTCTCTGGCTGTATGGGACACTTTGGCTATGTCGATTGGGTCTTTGGTTGGACGATAAACTATCAAATAGCGCCCATTCGGCCGAAAAAGCAAGAGTCTACGTTTAAGGCCAGCCTTTGCGGCTCTTGATATAGCCGGTATATCTGCATCGCATTTTCAATTAATCGTTCTTGCGGCGGCCGCATAGAGTTTCCTCATCATTTTGGATTCGCCTTGGATCTGAAACCTCGGCTGAGAAACGGACACTCACTCTGTTTGATCAGGCCTGATCTCTTCTGAAAGGATTTCCATAAACGATGATTAAGCGAATCCCCATTTCACTATTAACAATTCTGCTAACTGTGCAGGCTATCTTTGGCGCGATCCCGGCCGATGAGCAATTATCCTCACAGGACAGAGTCTTTATGGCCACACAGATCTATTCGGACATTAATATTTACTTCGCAGATTTTAAGGACGATCCGGGCCTTAACCTTGATAACGAGTACAAACTCTATCTGAAAGCGATCCTCGTCTCAGACAGTCGTAAAGATTTTGATCTTGCCACCATGGCCTTTATAGCAAAGCTTGGCAACGGACATACATGGTTCGGCGACTGGTGGTTGCGGAAAGATCGCGGCCAGCAACTGGGATTTTATGCTCACCCGATAGATAACGAATGGGTGATTACCGAAAGCTCTATAGAATCTGTCAAACCCGGCGACGTTATCGCCAGGATTGACAACGAAGAGATCACCGAATTCTATCAGAAAAATAAACAGTATTTGTTTGCTTCCGACGAGCGATGGAGAATGCGCGCTCTGTTTGAATCGCCTTTTCTGTTTCCGCAGACTTTTCAGATGAGCATGAAAGATGGAAAGCAGGTGCAGATCACGCGCACGCTTCCATTCGCATTTCACGGCGACGAGTACAAAGAGAATAGCGTTTCAAAGATAGGGGATTCGCTTTACATCAGAATACCTTCGTTTTCGAACTCAGTGTTTGAATCTTCCGCAATTAACGAGATCAAGAGTATGGGAAAAGTAAAAGCCCTGATATTAGATCTGCGCGGCAATCACGGGGGACAGACAATCGGAAACCTTGTCCAGGCTTTGATGGACAAATCATATCGGCCATGGTCGGAGTCTACTTCGGTATCGATAGGACTGTTTCGCAGTTGGGGCATGTTGAACCAGCAGTCCACAATGACCGTATTCGGCGGCACGCAGTCGCCACGGAAGCCGATCTACACCGGACCATTGTACATTCTGGTCGACGACGGTTGTTATTCTGCTTGCGAAGATACGGTTCAGCCATTCAAAGATAATCACCGAGCCATAATAGTCGGGGAACGAACGGCCGGCAGCAGTGGAACTCAATATATAAGAGATTTCGGAAACGGAATGGCCATGGGACTGGTTACACGGCGAAAGTCATTTCCCAACGGCGCCCAGTTTGAGGGAATCGGCATAGCACCTGACATTGAGGTCCACCGCACACAGAGCGACATTGCCTCCGGCCGCGATCCAGTGCTGGCCAAGGTATTGGAGATGGTTTCAAAGCCGGAATGAGGCTAAATATCAACGTTCATAGATAGGGTTATCGCGATAAATAGACTAACCGCAAATCAGTTGTAGTGAGTTGTAAGATGCTAGTCGAGCTTGGACTCTGTTCCGCCTTCATCGTATCTTGCGATGGCTTCGATCTCGCCGACTATATTAGAATTGAATTCAGGCAAGTCTTCTGCGGGAATCCAGTATTCCTGATGCTCCGATCCGCCCACAACTTTGATTTCATAGCGGTTCAAATACTCAGTGCGAACCTGGAATCGCGTCACGTATCCGCGTTTGATCTCGTTGTGTTTCGCATTCCAATCACGTGCTATCTGATGGGCGTAAGACTCAGTCAAAACGGGATAAAAAATTGGTTGTTCGGGCAAGCGCGGAGGAAACTCGCGGTAATTTGAGGCTTTTATGAGGTCCAGTTCCTCTTGACCAACTGGCCGGAAAAGGGTGATTGTCTCTTCCACTGTTACAGGCTCATCTCAGGTTGTTTGCCTTGTGGTGGCGGAGCGCAAATCGCCTGATCCAGGACTTCGCGCACCTTTGAAACCAGTGCCGCGGATGCAAATGGCTTTTGCATGAAAGCTCCGTCTATATTGCCCAAGCCGTATTTCATAATCGCGTCGTGAGTATAACCGGACATGTAAATTGCTTTAATCTGCGGTCTGGCTTCTATCAGTTTTTCAACCAGCTCACGCCCGTTCATCTGTGGCATGACCACATCGGTTATTACCATATCGATCACGCCTTCGTACATTCGCGAAAGCTGAACAGCCGCAATGCCGTTCTCCGCTTCCAGCATATTATAACCGGTCTTTTTCAAAATCTCGCGAATCATTTCGCGGACCATGTTGTCATCTTCGACAATCAGGATAGTCTCAACCGCGCGAACGGGTTCCGGTTCCGGCTCTGTGACAGACTCCTGAGCTTCGGCAACTGTTTCGACGGCGGCCGTGTCGGTGGGGAAATAGATGGTAAATGTTGTTCCGGCGCCAAGATCGCTGGTCAGATGCAGGTGACCATTCGCCTTTTGAACGATCGCATATACGGTCGAAAGCCCCAATCCCGTGCCTTTGCCGGATTCCTTGGTTGTGTAAAACGGCTCAAGGCAATATCGTTGCGCTTCCCGGTCCATTCCACAGCCGTTATCGCTGACCTCAAGCATTACATAAGAATTTGCCGGATTGGTAATTGGCACTTGCTTAATATCATCAGAGTCAATATTCGCCGTTCTGATTGTCAGCTTTCCGCCATCTGGCATCGCGTCGCGAGCGTTCAACGCCAGGTTCATAATAACCTGTTCGATCTCGCCGGGATCGGCTTTTATGTTATTGAGGGTCGGATCGAGCACGGTGACCAGAGTTACGTTCTCGCCGATCAGCCTCTTTAACATTCGTTCGACATCGATCACCACCGAATTTAAACCAAAGACTTTTGGCTCGATTGTTTGCTTCCTGCTGAAGGCAAGAAGCTGCCGAGTGAGACCGGCCGCTCGTTCAGCCGCCCTCTTTATTTCATCGACAAACGTGCGTTTCGCGTCGCCTGGCTCGTAACTGTTTAGCAGGTACTCGCTGTAACCCAGAATGGCTGTCAGTAAATTGTTGAAATCGTGCGATACGCCGCCGGCGAGTCTTCCCACCGCCTCCATCTTCTGGGCCTGGCGTAATTGATCTTCCAGCCTCTTACTCGCGGTCACATCGCGAATTACAAGTTGGGCAGCCGGCTTCCCATGAAATGAGCAGGGAATTGCTCCCATCTCGATATCGCTGAACGTTCCGTCTATCTTGCTGATTCTTGTTTCAAGCGATGAAATCCTGTTTTTATCCTCAAGCAGCTTGTTCAGTCGTTCCTGAATCTCAAGGCAATCATCCGGATGAAACAGATCGATCACCAGTTTTCCGGCAACATCGGCAGTATCCTTCGCGCCAAAAAGTTCCGCGCCGGTCGGATTGATATAGACAATTTGTCCTTCGCAATAAACGGCCAATCCGTTAGGAGACATTTCGACCAGATTGCGATAACGTTCTTCGCTCTCTCTCAATGCCTCCTGAGCTCGGTTGCGTTCTGTGTTTCGCTCGCGCAAAGCTTTATTTGCAGCCGCGATCTTTTTCGTCCGCTCTTCGACTCGAGCATCAAGACCATTCCTCGTGTGGAGGAGCGACATTTCCGTGTGCCTGAGCTTTCTCAGATTCCGTTCGTAAAGCGCAGATACAATTACCACAGCACCGGCCAGTACACATCCGGCCATCAAAATAATTATTAAACGCTGCCAGTCCTGGGCGAGCGACGCCCTTATCTGGCTCTGCGCCCGGCGAACCGTTTGAGTTGAATTGTCAATCTGGACCAGCGCTCGATCAAGTGCGCTGGTGAAATCGATTTCGTTTTTCAGCAAACCGGACGGATTGGGAACAGTCATCACAGAATGAAGCGCGTCCGCACTTTGAACAAGGGCCGCAGCGCGACTCAAATCATCCTTCACCGATCGAAAGTGGTTTGCCTGACTTCCAATTTTTAGGTTTGCCTTTGAGTATTCAATGTATCGGGACTTCCATTGGACTTCGTGGTCGGTTGGAGAAGGTTTCGCAATGTCATCACGCCAGTTTTTCAGATCCTGAACAGCTTTGGAAACATCCGCCAGGCTTGCGATCAGCAATTCGTTGTTGACAGCTTCGTTTTGATTGTAACGGACTGAAAGGATCAGCGAAGCGCTGAAAAAAACAAAAACCAGGGCCAATAGAGTGGTACCCCAGATACCAAATCGGGCCTTCCAATTCGGGGTCATTGGCGATCCTTCCTTTTTTACCATTCCGCTGCCGTTTCCATATGCGGGTCCAGGACCCGTTCGCGCAAAAAACTGGTATTACGCGCTATTCTAGTTTTCGGAGAGTTTTGCCGGGTACTTCACACCCAATTGAATTATTTTTTCGAAAAAGTGGACTTACTTGTTCCGGACGAATCAGGAATGATCGTATGTTAGTTGCTGGAAAGAGTTACGAGAGTCGCCGACGGCGCTTCTTCTCCGTGGAAACCGATTGCGGCATCAAGTTCATCGGAAATATTACCGTGAAAACCGTTTTGCCGGGCTGCCAATGACTTGAAATCAAAGAGCTTACCGTCAAGCAGGTGCGTTGGCGCAACGTTCCCCAGCGCATTCAGCATAGTGCTGCGAATGTTAGGAATTTCCGTTTCAAGTTCGTCAATTAAGTTCTTTACTCGCTTGCGCTTAAGATCCGGCTGCGACCCGCAAAGATCACACGGAATGATCGGATAGCCCTGGGCTTCAGCAAATTCAGCGATATCCGTTTCGCGGCAATATGCCAGAGGCCGAATCACCGTATTCCGTCCGTCATCGGACCGCAGTACCGGCGGCATCGCTTTTAAAGTGCCGCTGTAAAACAGGTTGAGCAGAAATGTGCAGAGAATATCGTCCGCGTGATGACCGAGGGCTATCTTGTTGCAGCCTTCTTCAACCGCCGCATTGTAGAGAATCCCTCGGCGCAGGCGTGAACAGATAGCACACGTAGTTTTGCCCGCAGGTGTTTTCTCTTTAACGATCGAGTAAGTATCTTTCTCGATTATTCGATACGGAACGCCAATCGAGGCCAGGTACTCGGGCAAAACGTGTTCTGGAAAATTCGGTTGCTTCTGGTCCAGATTGACCGCCAGAAGTTCAAATCGCACAGGCGCATAAGTCTGAAGGTGGCGCAGGACGCTCAGCATCGTGTAGCTGTCTTTGCCACCGCTGAGACAGACCATTATCTTGTCGCCATCGGCAATCATTCCAAAATCGCCAATCGCAGTTCCGACGGCACGCAATAATCTTGTCCACAGCCTGTCGCCCATACTGTCAGCCAACTAAATCCTCGAAATCCTCGATGCTCGGCAGTTCGGTCAAATCTTTCAAACCGAATTGAATCAGAAAATCCTTTGACGTTCCATACATCATTGGACGACCAACGCATTCTTTGCGACCCTTTGCCGTTATCAATCTGCGGTCGAGCAGCGTTTTAATCGCCGACGTGGAACGAGTGCCGCGAATCTCCATAATCTCCGGAATGGTTACTGGTTGTTTGTAGGCAATAACAGCCAGGGTTTCCAACGCCGCCAACGATAAACGAGCGGATGGCAGCGTTTTCAGAAAAGCGCGTATCGTCTCGTGAAGCTCCGGGCGAGTCGACATTCTGTATCCACCCGCCAGCTCGCGGATCTCCAGCCCGCCATCACGACCGTTGAATTCAAAGATAAACTCCTTCAGAGCGAATTCGATATGATCCGAATCCTCATCTTGCAGGATATCTTTGATCTGTTTTAACGTTAATGGTTCTTCGCTTACGAAAATAAGCGCTTCAAGTGTCTTCTTCAGTTCTTCAAGGTTCATACTTGCGATAAATTCTCACCTGATTCTGAAATCTCCTCAGTGTCCGGTCGGGTTTCCGCGACGCGTTTGAAGGCGGTAATATCTCCGAAGGTCTCTGATTGCGCAAGTCGAATTACGGCTTCCTTGACCAATTCCAGCACGGCAAGGAAGGTCAGAATCAACTCTCGTTTTGATCGCGCTTTCTCGAACAACTCGCGGATGCTCAGTGAATCCCTCTCTTTCAGCAGCGAATGAATTTCCTCCATCTTTTCCGCCATCGTGATTTCGTCACGAGCGATCTCCATCTCAGCCTGTTCTTTGGCTCGCTCGAGGACTTTCTTAAATATTTCCAGCAGATCGAAAACCGTTGCCGATAATTCGGGAGTTTGCGTGTCGCTTTCAATCTGAGCGCGAGTGAAGACCGCCTGCGCGACTTCCGATCGGGAATAGAGCATCGACGCGGCCTGTTTGTACTTCTGATGCTCGAGCAGACGTTCGACCAGTTCCTGGCGCGGGTCTTCCAAAGATTCCGGCGCAACATTCGGATCCGGCGGCAACAACATCCGCGATTTGATGTGAATCAGCGTCGCCGCCATCACCAGGAATTCTCCCGCAACCGCAATATCCAGTTCTTCCATCAAGGTAAGGTATTCCAGATATTGTTCTGTGATCCGGGCGATAGGAATGTCATAGATGTTGACCTCTTCCTTTTTTATAAGGTAGAGGAGCAGATCAAGCGGTCCCTCGAACGCTTCCAGCTTTATTTTATAGTCGCCTTTATTAGTCGTCTCGTAATTGTCCTCAACGGCAGTTTCGGTCGCAGTCGCTTCCGACATTTCAGAAATTGTCTTGTCTGACATTAAAACTCTTCCAATAAACTATAATCGAACAAACGAAAACGCGGAAAGCCAGAGATTCACCGCGTCTCCGTTTCTCCGTGTCGTGTTTCTTACCAATCGATCTTTATTGCTTTGCGAACCTCAGTCATCGTGCGCTCAGCCTCCTCGCGAGCGCGGCGTGAACCCTCAATAATAATGTCTCGCACGTCATCCGGGCGAGCCTCGAATTCGCGACGTCGCGCCTGAATCGGCTCCAGCACTTTCAGCACATTATCTGTCATCCAGGTTTTGCACTCAATACAACCGATTCCGGCCGTGCGACAGCCTTCGTTGACTCGCTGAAGTGTCTCAGGCGAGCTGTAGAGTTTATGAAACGAGTAAACAGGGCAGATTTCGGGATTCCCTGGATCGGTTCTCCGCACGCGAGCCGGATCTGTAACCATCGTCCGAATCCTTGACCGCACTGAAGCGGGATCTTCGCTCAACTGAAGATAGTTATCATAGGACTTGCTCATCTTTCGGCCGTCAAGACCCGGCAGAACCGGAGCTTCAGTCAACAATGGTTGCGGTTCTGGAAATACTTCTCCGTAAAATCCGTTGAACCGACGGGTTATTTCCCGGGTAATCTCCAGGTGCGCGACCTGATCTTTGCCGACGGGAACGAATTCGCCTTTGTACATCAGGATGTCCGAAGCCATCAGGACGGGATAGCCCAGGAAAGCGTAATTCCCGATGTCTTTATCATGAATGTTCTCTCGCTGTTCTTTATAGGTGGGAACACGCTCCAGCCATCCCAGCGGCGTAACATTCGAGAGCAGCAGATTCAACTCGGCGTGCTGCGGTACCAGGGATTGCACAAAGATTGTCGATACATTTGGATCCAGACCGGCGGCAAGCCAGTCGATCACCATATCCACTGTATTCTGTTTAATGGCCGATGTATCCGCATAATCGCTGGTAAGCGCGTGCAAATCGGCAACGAAATAGAAACAGTCGTAATCCTGTTGAAGACGTACCCAATTGTGAAGCGCGCCTTCATAGTTCCCCAAATGCAGCTTTCCGGTCGGCCGCATGCCACTGACGATTCGTTTTTTTGTCATCAGAGATATTATTCCTGTCAGATTAGAATAAATACAAGGTTCAGCACGGGATTTAATATGTAACCCAGCGCTCCAGAGAACATTAGCAAAAGCAGGATTATAAACCCGAACTGTCGAATCTGGTCGTATGCTCTGGCGGCTTCGTATGAAAGCATCTCTTCCAGGATGTGACTTCCATCCAGCGGCGGAATAGGAATCATATTGAAGACTGCGAGTGTGATATTCAATACCAGCATGATTGAAAGCAACGCTACGAAAAGCGAAGTCAGCGGATTTCCATTAATCAATGTCGGGAACTTTCGTCCGTAAACGACCTCCAGTACGTTCGCTGAAACCATAATTCCTTTCAACACCAGAACTTTTATTATTACAAATGCGATCAGTGCTAGCAGAAGATTGCTGATCGGTCCTGCGGCCGAGGTCAAAACATTGGCCATTTTCTTGTTTCGCCAGCTCGCCGGATCGACCGGGACGGGCTTTGCCCAGCCGAACATCATAAAACCGAAATAACCGACTAGCGGAAATATAATTGTCCCAATTGGATCAATGTGAGCCTTTGGATTGACTGTAATTCGTCCCAAATATCGTCCGGTGTTATCTCCAAAGCGTTCCGACGTCCACGCATGGGCCATTTCATGAAAACTGAGAGAAAATAAAAATACGGCGAAATAAACGATCAGATGGACCGGATTGAAATTCGGTATCACACGAGTGGCCCTTCTAAACGGAACAGAGAAAATTAAGATTCAGGACGCCCGAGCAGTTGAATCTGATAGGCCCCAAATAAATCCCAAATGAATAATGATATTCCGCTTATCGCAGGGAAAGATATCACGCGCCGTAATGGCTGTCAAACGACCACCCTGGCGCAATTTCGGTCAAAAAGTTCGTTGTTTCTATAACTATTTACAGGGCTTTTGCCGAAAATTAGCGGTGGAAGAGCGCTTTCGCTTTTGGTCCATAGTTCGCTAAGTGGTGGGGACGGCTAGAGCGGTTTGCTTTTAGTCGTAGACAAGGAAGTCGAGGCGAGACGGGCGGAGCGTACGCTTTGGTACGTGAGCACGGCGAGCCGATGACTGACGCTGTATACGACTAAAATGAAAATGCTCTAAACGTATTTAGTTTTGGATCGGGCATTTTACCGATATGAATAAATCGATCTTCAATCAATCAATTGTTACGCCTCCGCAGTCAGCAATGGTTGCCAACGTTGAAAAGGCAACCCGCGTGTTCTTGGATTATCTGGACGACAAGTTGCCGCCGCTGCTGGCGTCAGATTCGCTGTCGCTGGTTCTCAGAACCGATCCCCCTGTCACATTCGGCTTTCAGCGTATCGTCGACACCGTCAGGTCGTGGGCAGGACACCGATCAAAAGACACCGGGCGGCCAGTGGTCGAGTTCCTGATCAACGCTGTCTGGCGCATCGGGCACGCCCATTCCGCCGGAGTGCTGGACGGTTTTGCCGCGGCAAGATTTTTCCCTGAATTCATTCACAAGCTTCAAACCCTCTGCCCTCCGGATCAGCAGCCGGCGTTTAACGCAAAACTGATAGAGATCCGCGAATACTTTGAATGGGATTTCAGCGAACAAGCTCGTTTGATCAGCCACGCCACCATCGATATGGAAGGCATCGCCATTGCAGGCACTGCCGAATCTGATTTCAACGAGATGACAGATCACCTGATTGAAGCCAGCGGTCAACACGGCTCTGCGAGCTTTAACAGAGCTATCACCAGCCTGCGCGAACAACTATATTTGCCTGATTTTCATGCAGAGCAGTGCCTGGAGCAATTGATCGAAACAGCAGTCTCGCTTTTCAATTTGGACAAGTACACGCACGCGGAACAGGTGTTCAATCTCGTTCGCGAAGGTTTAAAGCTGCCTCAACTGACGGAAGAGAGCCGCGCCAATCTGCGCGCTTCGCATAACAGCGGCGAGCTGAACCAGGAATTGCTGTTGAAGCTGCTGAACGACCATACCAAACATCAGTCGGTAAAAGCGATCCTGCCGATAATGTCAGATTTGGATCCAAAGAATCTTCTCAAACGTCTTCGTTTTGAAAAAGATAAAGAATACCGTCGCCTGCTGCTGACGATTATCAAATTGCACGGACCGGACGTTTTCCCGGTCATAGTCGAAGATCTGCAGGCTGGACAGAAAGAGATGCGCAGTTGGTTCTACCTGCGTAATCTGATCTTCCTGCTGGGCAAGATTCCGCCGCCAAGCGATTCACACCGCTATGCCGCGGTCAATATAGCCGGAAATTTCCTGAAAAGTCGGTACCAGCAATTGCGAACCGCCGCGCTTTCCACGTTGAATGTTTTGGGCGGCGAGAGCGCCGTGGAATATTTGCTGGAGGCGCTTAATGCAGAGAATTACACATCAGTTGATGCTCAAAGCGATCAGTTCCACAAATATCTTCATAATGTAATCGCTTTTCTGGCGCGTTATCCGAATGAACAGACACTGACGGCGCTTGCGTCAGTCGTGACGGGATCTAAGCTGAACTTCGTCCAGAAGTCAGAGTCCTTGCGTTTGAGCGCCTATGCTCTGTTAAAGCCTCACTCAGCAAAACTGCCGACGATGACGGCGCGTTTTCTGACGAACCACCTGGAAAGCGAATTGCGCGCTCGCGGCCTCGGCTTTGGCGGATTCGCGGTCGGCATCAATACGGACTCTTGCATGAAGCTGATGGACCTCCTGGCAGATACCCGTTTGCCAGAGACAACACGGCTAATGATGGAATTGAAAACAAAGTACGGTCGCCACGCGTTAGGTCGACGCGCGGCCGACATTTTGAAGGCTCAAAACAACGGGAAATAGTTTCAGAGCTTGATTTCAAGGTTTCGTTCTCATCCTGAGAAACGGACCACGGATGCGGTAGATTTCCAAAGATCAGATCCGCGAAAATCTCCGCATCCGTGTCATAAGCCGTTTCCATTTCTTCTCAGTCTTTATACCTGCTTGCCTACTTTCAGTCTCTAAAATATCATACCTCTCGTTCATTGCAGGTCGGCGGCATCGGATTAACAGCATTTCAGTTCAGAAGGCGCGCTTTAAATAATCCGAATGGATTCGATTAAGCACACAACCGAGTTAACGAAGGTAGACGCTCATCTGCCGGCGGAAGTGTCGTGGGTTGATCCCACGAACGAAGAGCTTGCTGTGCTCAGTCCGCTAGAGCGCCTTTCGTTCCGACTGGTTCATCGAATGAACCGAGGGCGCTGGAAAACATTCTGGACGTTTTGTCAACGTACAACAGGCAGAGGCTGGATTGATCTCTGCACTTACAACCTGATGCACGTTCACGGACTGGAGCACATCGAAGCGACCGATCACAGTCGCCCTGTCGTCCTGGTCGCAAACCACCGATCGTTCTTTGACATGTATGTTGTGTCGGCGATGTTGTTCAAACATACAAAGTGGCGCAAGGAGCTATATTTCCCGGTTCGCGCTCGATTCTTTTACCAGTCTCCGCTTGGACTATTCGTGAACCTGGTGATGGGTTGGTGGTCGATGTACCCGCCGATTTTTATGGCGACCGACCATCACAAACGATTGTTCGATAAATATTCGACGCGTCGACTGATTAATCTTTGCCAGACCGGCGCGGGACACGTAATCGGGTTTCATCCCGAAGGCACGCGGAACAAAAACCCCGATCCTTATTCGTTTCTGCCTGCTCAGCCAGGAATCGGAAAGCTGATCAAAGAGGCCGCACCGCAAGTCATACCGGTATTCGTTGCCGGTCTTGGCAACAAGCTTGGTCGCCAGGTTTTGGGTAATTGGACAGGGGGACCGCCGATTCGCGTTCATTTTGGACCGAAGCTCGATCTTGAACCTTTTCTGGCTATGAAAAACCATGTGCGAACATATAAGATGATTGGTGAAGAGGTAATGTCAAAGATCGCCGAGCTTGGCGAACAGGACCGCGCGATGTGGAAAGGAAAGCTTGAAAAATGAGATTCACCACAGAGGCACAGAGACACGGAGAAAAACATTTGAATTCTCTGTGTCTCTGTGTCTCTGTGGTGAATCTCATTCCTGCAGATGATTGCCCAACTTCCATTAATCATCGTTAACCCGACTTCTGCGGCAGGTAAGACCGGCAAAGACTGGCCGTCGCTTACCAGCTCGATTCGCACGCACTTTGGACCGTTCGCTGTCCAGTTTACAAAAGGCGTTGGCGATGCAATGACGATTGCCGCCGATGAGGCGAGAAATGGTCGGACTCTCATAATCGCCTGCGGCGGCGACGGCACTGTTTCCGAAGTAACGAATGGGATTATGGAAGCCGGCACTGACACAGAACTCGGCATCATCCCGCGCGGAACGGGAGGCGATTTCCGCCGCAGTCTGAAGATCCCTTTGCATATCAACGAAGCCGCCAGGACTCTTCGCAACGGCATCACACGCCGCATAGATGTCGGACGAGCGAGCTATTTGAACGCGAGCGGAAAAATCGAGCGGCGATACTTCATCAATCTTGCCTCGTTCGGAATGAGTGGCCACGTCATCACAAAAAGCAAAGAGGCCTCTGGCCTGCTTCGCGGTACAACGCTTTCCTATCTGGCGGCAACGCTTCAGACAACGCTGACGTTCGACAAACCCGAAGTCTGGCTGGAAGTCGATGACAAAGCGGTTCGCCGCATAAAGATTGCCAACGTCTGCATTGCCAATGGTCGCTATTTTGGTGGAGGAATGAAGGTAGCCCCGGACGCCAAATTGAACGACGGACAATTCGACGTAATAGCTATCGGGGATATGGGCAGGGCAGAGATGCTGGCGAAATCCTATCGTCTTTTCAGCGGCACTCACATTCACGATGAGAGGGTCAGCTCAACTAGAGCGGCCAAAGTTAAAGCCGGCGCCGCCAGAGACGGCGTTACGGTTAAGGTGGAGCTCGATGGCGAAGTAGTCGGGGAACTCCCGGCAATATTCGAGATCATCCATGACGGATTAAATCTTCGTTGTCCAAAACGATCCTGAGCGGCTTAATTTATCTTTCCGGTTTTCGCACTAGCTGCATATCTGGCAAGTTCTGGCCTCAGGTTAGGATTGTCCTGTAGAAAGTTATCGATTATGTCTTCAATCAACCGCGGGTAGAATTCATGCCAATGGCCCAGTCCGTGCAAAGCGCCCTCGCGGCAAGCGTCAGACTTTAGCTGCAGTGTCCGACTCATGACCTTCAGGATTTCCTGATCAATCTTGGCTCTTAATGGTTGATCAGGCTGACCGCAAATAGGAACCAAATCCCACCACATATAGCAAATTTCATTGAGCGGTTCGCCATGTTCGCTCAGGTGCGACAAAGTCGGTGAACAACAGTTAACAAACAATTTTTCGTACAAAAAATAAAAAGATCGGACACAAGTTATGCGGTCTTCTAAAGCGATATCGTCGTCTATAACCGCGAACATATGGCTTGAGCAGGCATTGTGAGCAATGAACCAAAGCCCTTGATTTATCTGCCCGTCAGAAAAGTTGGCCAGAATCGTCGCTGGATCCTCAAAAACTTTCGTCAGGTAGGCTACAGTTTTCATCGGCGCAGGTTCGAGCCACTCGATGTCATCACCGAACCACCATCCTTTGTCCAAAATCGGATGATCAAAGGCCCAAGTCAGCCACTCGTTAAATGTCGGATTTTGACTCTTGAAAATCACCATTGGTATCGCGATGGAGTGGACGATATTTGTAAGGCATTAATATATCCGTTGAACACCACGCTCTGCGCATGGTGAATGCATCATCCGATAATAAGCCGTTTTTCTTGCGATGTCTAAAAACCCTTTGCCGTAAATTTTCTCCAAAGCGTTTATCTGTACTTCGTTATACCCGCTAATCCGGGCGTAAAGCGCTTTGGGTGCATAGTTGAACTCTGCGTTAACTTTGATCCCGAACTCTTTATCAAGTATTTCGCTAAATTCACAACCCGCATCAGCGGTTTCTGCCTGAACCCGCAACATCCGTTTGCCGAGAAGCAAATCAATCTTACCCTCTGAACGTCCGACCCAGTATTCTGCTGGAACGCAAAATGTTGCGGCAGCATTGAAGATGATGAATGCGGCGATTAGTCCCAGCAAATGTCCTCGCCTGACAACTTTCTCGATCATCAATATTACCCCTCCTCGCATCGGCGGGTCGAACCATATAACTGAAGCACGAACTACACACCAACGATTAATTGAAACCATGCGACGAGCATTATAATAAAAATTGAACTCCATGGAGAGGCGCGTTAGCGGCTACTGACCTTATCTGTGGCCAATCGCCCATGGTAACGTGCATCTTTTCAGGAAGAGGTTATCCAGTTTTGAAGAAACAGCGCGTTGATTACGACGAGAAATATTTGTAGGTATGATTGATAATATCGATGAGCGGTCTAGTCGGGTCATGCATCGCTGACGCGATGCCTATCATTTGGCGCATCTTACCGGGGGCGAGGAGCCCCCGGTTAAACTCAAGTCGTCGCTAATGCGATGCAACCTGTTTGAAAGTTCAAGAAAAGACGGCCAATCCTCGTATTACCGATTAGTCTTCAATTTTCTTGACGCTCTTGACGAATTCTACGAATTCGTCTGCGTGTTTTTCCAAAGCCTCCGGCGCCGCAAAGCATAAAACTATTACCGGCTTCTTTGCTTTAATTACATCCACGCTCCATTCCAGTGTGACACCGTCGATATCGCCAGTGCCTGATGTTCCCACCGTGCGCATACCATTCAGCGAATCTTCCTTCGCCGGGCTGGTAACCTTCACGTGCTTGAAAATTTTGCTCAATTCTTTATCAAGAGTATCGATCGCGTCATCAAAACTGGCATCGCCCAATGCCCAGAACATTATATTAACTGAGGCGTCCGGAGGGCTGATCGAAATTAATTCGTCTTTGGGCTCGGCCTTCCATCCCTCGGGCAATTTGATTTGAATACCGGCGTCTTCATTTTTGAAGACACGACCTTCCTGAACCGAAACAACATACCGCCTGCTCGGAACGGACGAGTTTCCGATAACCTTTTTCGTACTCGCGTTAGCACTTCCTACGCCCGCGAAAATCATTGCAGCCGTTGCTAACAATACAACGCTCATCTGAGCTCTTTTCATGAGACTTTCCTCCGATACTTTAAACTTTTACTTTCGAAATCCCTGGACTGAAACAGCAGACAATGATGACTCAAATGACTAAGTGTGGTGATTGCCTTAGATGATTATCGTACGGTGGCGAAGTGATCTTAAGCACAAAATGAAACGGGACGGAGAAAACTGAAGTGGAGAAGCGGAGGTTCTCCGCTTCTCCACTTCGGTTCTTACTTGCTGTCGCTTGCTTTGATTTCCGGGACCTCAATGTCCAGGACGTATTTCGAAAACCAGGCGTACTCGCGGCGCATCTTGTCCAGCTGATGACGCGGCTCCTGCAACCCGTGCGGCTCGCGAGGGAAAAAGACCAACTCAACCGGCACCTTGTTCTTCTTCAATCCCATGTAAAGCTCTTTCGATTGGTCCGGAGGCACTCGCGTATCGGCTGCTCCGTGAAGGATCAACGTCGGAGTCTTTGCCTGTTTGATAAATGTCATTGCCGACGCCTTGCGATAAGCCTCTTCGTTATTCCAGGGCTCGCCTCCGAAATATCCGTCCAGGGTGCTTTGCAGATCATTGGTCGAATACATCGAATACATATCGGTGAGCCCGGCACCCACCGCTACGGCCTGAAAACGATTGGTCTGCGTCAATGTCCAGGCGGTCATGTATCCGCCGTAACTCCAACCCGATTGCGCCAGTTTATTAGGGTCGGATATTCCTTTGGCTATCAAATAGTCGAGACCCGTCTGTATGTCCTGGAAATCCCCACCGCCCCAATCGTGCACGTTAGAGAGCAGGAACTTCTCTCCATACCCTGACGATCCGCGAACATTCGGATAAAAACTGACCCATCCTCGGCCGGCCCAAACGTGAGCATTATATCCCCATGAGCCCGGAAAGGCCTGCGTCCATGCTCCGGCTGGTCCGCCGTGAATAAAGGCTACAGTCGGATATTTTTTGCCCGGCTGGTAGTCGACGGGATAGATAACGATTCCTTCAATCTCCATTCCGTCTTTGCTCTTCCACCGAACGATTTCGCTCTTGCCAAGCGCCAAACCGTCGACTTGAGGATTATGATTGGTGAGTTTTACCGGTTCAAAGTTGCCATTAAGCTTTGCGATATAGATGTCACCGGGATGTTGTATATCCGATCTCGTAAATGCTGCAATTGAGCGATCCTTTGAAAATGTGGCCTGACCCATTGATGAATTACGATCCGACAGCTTCGCGATGGCGTTCTTTTTTGGAACTGCCGGATACCTGAACAACTGAGATGTAGTTCTGTCCGAGGCATTGAAATATACGTCCTTACCATCTGTCGCCCAGACCGCAGGGCTCGGTTGTATCGAGCTGGCGTTGACAATAACGACCGGTGTCCCACCTTCTGCTGGAACAACCACCATTTCCGATTGCCCTAGATTGCCATTTTTCGCATCGCGTGAGAGAAAAGCGATCTGCTTCCCATCGGGCGACCAACGCGGAGCATTATCGGGTCCGTCGTTTTCAAACAGCTTTCGTTGCTTGCCTGAATCGACATCGAGAATCCAAATATCGGATTTGCCGCCGTCATCCGCTTTTGGCGTCATGGTCGCAACATAGGCGATAGAATGCCCGTCAGGCGACCACTGCGGATCACTAACGACGTAATCGTTTTTGACGATCTCTTTAGTCTTCTTCGTGTGGACATCGATGGTCCACAGATGAGCGAAGCGGAAATTCTTGTCGACAACTTCGGCGTCGTCTTTCTCTTTCTGTTTCTTCTCCTGCTCCGGCGTCAAATCCTGCAGTCCGACATAAGCGATTGTCTGGCCATCAGGCGACCATTGAAACGATTGGACTCCGGATTTCGCATCGGTAAGTTTTTCGGCTTCGCCACCTGTCGGCGAAATCAGAAATATCTGCGGTTTGTCTTCACGAGCCGATATAAACGCAATCCGTTTACCGTCAGGAGACCACCGCGGCTGATTATCATTCTTCTTATTCGTCGTCAGCCTTATTGGCTCACCGCCTGACGTTGACACCAGCCAGATGTCAGCGTCAGTCGTATCTTCTTTCATATCCACAGAGGTCACGACATAGGCGACCCATTTACCATCCGGCGAAATTTGCGCGTCAGAGACGTTCTTCAGTTCCAGGATGTCCTCAAAGGTCATCGGGCGCTTTGATCCGGACTGCTGCGACAGCGCGGTAATGGTGAGTGATAGCAGAAAAACGGTGACGAGAAGGATTGCTCGCTTCATTAGAGACCTCCAATTGGGAGTACCTAAACTGTGAGAGCCTATCACATTTTAGACCGGCAGTGAGGAAATCGTTTTTTGCGAGGTGCGGTTCGGGCTCTGCGGTGCAATAGAATTAAAGGACTAGAATTGAAATGGTGACCTTAATATTCCACAGTCGAAGAATCCTTCGTATTTTCAGCAATCTCCGGATTTCAGAGTTTGGCCATTTGATGTCACAGGCGTCACGCGCAACTTAAGCCCTTTATTTTCTGTTATTAACACCTGTGACACCTATGCGTCGCAGAGGTCGATTGGGGCCATTGGGTGTCACGGCTGAAGTACAACAGGCTACCCTCCCATTGGCTCTGTTTATAGAGCGCCGAGACCTATGACACGCGCTTGGCGCCCCCATTCGGCAGCTTCACGGCTCTTTGAATTCTAAAATCCTGCAACGTGCTGTCACAGGTGTCACAGCGCGGTAAGTTATTTGTTATCTGTAGGTAGCACTGTGACACCCGCTGTGACACGGCAGTCATCTGGCCAAAGTTCGGCCATCAAGTGTCACAGATGCCCCCTTAAAACCGGCAGTGGAAAATCGCGTCCAATTACACAGGACTGGCAGATCGGCTGGTTTGCGAATACTTCAATCTGTGCAAAAATGTGAAGTCTTCAACTGTATTGAATTGTTGACGTTGATAATCCATAGTCATAGAATCTAGGCCAAATCCTACGAGCCTGTCGAAAGGAAACGATTATGACGAACATTGAGGAGATCCTGGGCGCCGAGGGACGCGCCCTTTTGGAATACCAAAGCAAGACTTTCCCGAAAGAATCCCTGCATTTGCCGGGACCTGATTTCATAGATCGCGTGTGGGTGGGTTCGGACCGTCCGCCCGCTGTTCTGCGGAACATGCAGTCTCTGTTCGATCACGGCAGGCTTGCAAACACCGGTTACCTGTCGATCTTGCCGGTGGATCAGGGAATTGAGCATTCGGCGGGCGCTTCGTTTGCGCCGAATCCGATGTATTTCGATCCGGAAAATATTGTTAAGCTGGCAATTGAAGGTGGCTGCAACGCCGTTGCTTCAACATTAGGTGTGTTGGGTTCAGTTTCGCGCAAGTACGCGCATCGGATTCCGTTTATCGTTAAGATAAATCACAACGAATTTCTGTCCTATCCAAACAGCTTTGACCAGATTCTGTTCGCCAGCGTCGAACAGGCTTTTGAGATGGGCGCTGTGGCTATCGGCGCAACGATCTATTTCGGCTCAGAAGAATCAAAACGCCAGATTCAGGAAATCACCTCGGCATTTGAGCGTGCGCACGAGCTTGGCCTGTGCACAATCCTCTGGTGTTACCTCCGCAATGCGGCTTTTAAGACAAAGGAAAAGGATTTCCACACTGCGGCCGACTTGACCGGACAGGCGAATCATCTGGGTGTTACCATTCAGGCTGATATCATCAAGCAAAAGATGGCCACCACCAATGGCGGTTACAAGGCGCTGAATTTCGGCAAGACCAGCGACAAAGTCTACTCGGAATTGACGACAGACAATCCGATTGATCTGACGCGTTATCAGGTTGCCAATTGCTTTATGGGCAGGTCGGGTCTAATCAATTCCGGCGGCGAGTCCGGAAAGAATGATCTGGCCGATGCCGTGCGCACTGCGGTTATCAACAAACGCGCGGGCGGAACGGGACTAATCTCTGGCCGCAAAGCATTCCAGAAACCTATGAAAGATGGCGTCGCCTTGCTTAACGCCGTTCAGGACGTTTACATGTCGTCGGACATCACGATTGCATAGCTCATTCCCAGGCAGCGCAAGCATCGATGCTTGCGCTTTTCGGCGACGTCCAATTTACATTTCCCGATTTAGTTTTTGGCACGTGCGCAAGCAGGGATGCTTGCGCTACGGCCGATTCTTGACAGCACAACACTCGCTGCATAAACTCAGTTTTTAATATTTGAGGCGAGGTCGCCTCTTCGTGATGTTGCATTGATGCCGCCAAAGCCGTCCGCTGATTATGGCCACTATCGCCGATGCTCAAACAAACGCTGCTGACCGGAGTTAAATAAGAAACAAAATAATATGGTCTTGCCATCGCTGCATAATTTGATCGCGGACGATCTATCGGTCGATCTTGGAACAACAAACACGCTGATTGCCGCGCGCGGTCGCGGCATTGTCGCCAGCGGTCCTTCGCTGCTCGCGATCAGCGACGAAAATGGGGAGGTTGTGGCAGTTGGTATTGAAGCTCTCGACATGAAAGGACATCTTCCGGTCGGAGTTCGCGTCGTATCCCCGATGCGCAGCGGAGTTGTCGCAAATCCTGACTTGACTGCGAAACTCTTATCCTGGTTTCTGCGACGCGCGCGGGGCGGCAGGATGCATTTTATCAAGCACGTGATTGTCGGTGTCCCTCCGCATTTGACCGAGATCGAGGTCCGAGCCCTGGACGCGGCCGTCAATGAAGCAGGGGCCAGCAAAATATATTTCATCTCTCAGGGATTGGCTGCGGCGGTCGGAGCAGGCTTGCCGGTAACGGAGCCGAAAGCAGTAATGATCGCGGACATCGGCGGTGGAGTGACGAACGTTTCAGTCATTGCCTCTGCTCGCACAATTCACGCAATGGCAGAGCCCATCGGCGGATCGGCGATGGACAAAGAGCTGGAGGCGTACTTTCGCAAAGAATATGGGCTGGTGATCAGCGACCGCACGGCCGAGCGTGTAAAAATGGAGTTGGGCTCAGCGACTCCGCCGGAAGAAGGACGCATCAGCACCGTCATTGGGCAGGGCACCCTGGAAGACAAGCCGCAAATGATCGAAGTTTCAGCCGAAGAGATATTCGAGGTTATCGAGCCGATCACCACCAGAATTGTCCACACAGTAAGGAAATCTCTTGAAGGTTTGCCGCCCGACGCTGCTGCGGACCTTTACGTAAGAGGCATCGTCATTACTGGCGGGACGTCTTTGCTGAAGGGGCTACGCGGCAGAATTGAGAAAGAGACCGGATTAAAAACCCGAGTGTCAGAAAACCCGCTTCACTCGACTGCCGTGGGCGGCGTCAAGCTTTACGATAATCCACTGTTATTGCGTCGTGCCGTCCGAAGCAGCGATTACACTCCGTAACCTGTCTTCATGACATCAATAAGGTAAGGGATGTTCGGTAATCATTCATCACGTACGTCTCCATAAACCGGTTTTTCACTTCAACGTTGTTTTTCCCAAGCCCTAAACCGCCACTTTAATTAGCAACTTACCCTCTTAACTACGCTAAATATAAGGCCAAAATAAACGTTTAAGAGAGACAGCGGAGCAGGCGAGCCGCTAGGCATAGCTATTGCACTTTATTGGGTGTCCGCATAACAAAGGCGGGCGAAGGAGCTTGGTAAGGAAACTGAGCGAGTTGAAAAAACATGGAGAGGAGAACCGAGCAATGCTTTGGACAATATTTGCGATAATTCTTATTCTTTGGTTGGTTGGATTGATTGGCGGGATCGGTGGCGGCTTGATCCACCTTTTACTGGTGCTGGCAGCCATTGTTCTTGTATTTAATCTTCTGGCTGGGCGCCGGCCGGTTCTTTAAGAACCAGGTCCAGGAATTTGCAGAAAGAGGGGACAAGGAAGTACCTCTTGCGTTAACCGGAAACTGAGATCCCGGCGGCGAGCGACCGGGATGGCCGGTGGCAAACGCGAATTAAACCCCGGACGGTTGTGTTGAGAGTACGCGGTCATTCTGATTATTCCGAGTTTTAGGGACGATCAGAATGACCGCTGGTTATTTATATGACATCATCTTCGTTTGACATCTTCGACTGGCATTTGCAATCTCGGCGATAACATCTACTGAAAACTTCATTGACAAGGGTAATAGGGTGGCCTATATTTTTCGTTCCTTTGACGCGGGGTGGAGCAGTCTGGTAGCTCGTTGGGCTCATAACCCAAAGGTCGCGGGTTCAAATCCCGCCCCCGCAACCACACATCAGGCGCTGCAAAGCGCCTATTTTATTGGGCTTTGAGATTCGGCAGGGTTTCATCAATTTACCAATTCCTTGTTTTGGGTCACAGATTGGGTCACAAATTTAGTCGGCATCACGTCCCGAATAATCGTTTCTGTTGCCAGTTCCGCTGTCTTATCGGGAGCATGGATATAAATATCCGAGGTCGTTGATAACCTCGCATGACCGAGCAGTTCTTGCGCCAATTTCAAGTCCCTCGTTTTATTGTGAACAATGCTTCCGGCAGTATGCCGGAACAAATGGAAACCATGCGTGCGCGACTGTCGCTCGATTCCGGCCGCATCCATTGCCGGATAGAGCACGAAGTTACGCACATAATCCGGGTCTAATGGACTGCCGTCCTGGCGGCAAAATATGAAATCATTTTGTCCGGCGAACTCTGAATTGTTTTTGTGTTCCAACAAAAGTTCAACCAAAGCTGCCGGTAAATGAATGTTTCTCATACTTGCTTCAGTCTTGGGCGTATCAAGCTGACCGCGCCATATTCGCCGGTTTATCGCCAACCGCTGGTTGGACTGATCAAAATCAGACCACCACAGTCCTAGGAGTTCCCCAGACCGAAGTCCTGTCACCATTAATGTCAGCAGTAACACTCGGTAACCTGACGGAATCTGTTGCAAAAGGGATTGCAACTCGTGAGGCAAGAGTGCCACTTTTTTGGTATTGACAGTCATCATCGGCCGGTGAAGCTTCCGGCGAACGGGGCTTTTTTCAATCAAGTCATACTGCACCGCAACCTCAAACATTACGTTGAGTAATGCATAAAGATTGAGTGCATATTTGGACGCCTTCTCTCGCCTTTTTTGATCGAAGAAGCGTGTGAGATCAAGTGTTGTTATCTCGCGTAACCGCTTTCGACCAAACACGGGCAGGATATGGTTATCCAACATTGATTGATAACTGTAAATAGTCGACGCTTTCACTCGCCTATTCTCCAGATACGATTTCCAAAGGCCAACCGCAAATTCAGCCAAGGTCGGTTCGTTTGACTGTGGTTGGCTGTCGTTCTTTAGATTCGCTGTGCTGACACGTTTCGACATTTCCAAAAGCGCTTCTTTTTTAGAAGTGCAGTCGGGCAGCGTCTCCCGGATCTGTCGCCAACCTGTTTTGTCGGTGTCATCTCGCACTCGGTAGCGAATCGTGTAAACAGCTCCGCGTTTGCGCTTCCGCACCTCGACGGAGCCGCTTTGTAAGCTGCAATAACGAGCCATTACATACTCCTTTCCTTTATGGCTCGTGTTTTGTCCTCAATTGCAGGAAGTTTATGAACAGGACTGTCGGCTGTCAATTCGGAGTTGATTTCGTGCTCGGTGAGCCACCGCTGAAAGCCCTCCGATTCTGGGTTGAATCGAAGGTACTTGCCAAGTTTTATATGAGGAATCGTCTCCGGACCTTTTTGCTGGGTGCGGTCATAAATCCAGCCTACCGGCACACCTAAATAGCCTGCGAGTTCCTGAGGATTTAGGAACCGGCGCGGCGGCCGCAATATTTCGTTATTCATAGGGATATACAACCAATCACGCATTAGCTGATTGAAATGGATGATTGTTGCTTGAAGTCGGCTAAAAGGATTAAATTTGGCTTAAATATAAGGGATTAGTTCGACCTTTGACGACAGATGCGTCAGTGGCTAGCCTCTGTCATGGGCCATGTTGGCGGATCCAAAGATTTTTGTCAAATCACCGGCCGGCCAAATTCCGCTGCCGTTATTGCAAAACTCTTTTGACAAACTCCATCCGCACTTTGTAATAATCCGGACGAGGCAGTAATGTTTCAATCCAGGAGTTAGTGAAACAAACCCAGTAGCAACTACTATCAAAACAAGGGCGGACGTTCTCTTTGCGACGAGGCGATTGCATAGCTGTTTGAACTTGAATTCTCGCAAAGTTCCCCTACGCCCTCATTGAGTTTTGTGCTTCTTCTCTCAAACTGCTGGTTTTTCGTTGAGGAGATTCTGTTACAGACTGTTGACTGAGGTCGCAGTCTCCCTTTCCTGCCATTTTGAGTTCAGAACTATCCATAAATACGCTTATCTGACGCGTATAGAGAACTAAGCCTGGCCAGAAGGCCCAGTTCGCATAACCGAAACTATCGGACGGGAGTTTATTTTCCGGCCGTTGTGTCGAACAGTTTTCCTCGCCTAATCTATATCTTAGAAAGTGTTTGAAAAGATTTAGCAATTTAGCTGTTGCAGTTAGGGCCGGCCTGTGGTAGGAATAGAGTTGAAATTTAGGAGAAGTTCTTTCATCCGCTTAACCGAAATTGGCCGGGGACGGACACTTTTCCGCAGATATCTCATGTGTCCGCATTGGCACTTATCTCCCGACCGACCACGGCCGAAGAAGTTTATAAAAACTCACGCTAATTGATTTTATTGAGGAGCGTATCAACCACAGTGATCTGTTAAGCCTGCAACTGGTCAACTATTTACAAGCCGACCGGTAACCTCCGCGCGGCATTTTGCAATTCTATGTTTCTAAGGAGAACTTTATGTCCTTCAATAGTATCGTTGTGTCTTTAAGGCGAGCTCGTCTTTTCGGACGGATTCCAGCTTTGTTGACAGTGGTGATCCTTATTGGCCTGACCACGCTGGCTTTTAGCGTTAAGGCTTGGCATCGGGCCACCTTAATAAATTTTGCGTCTGTTTCGGTGAAGTCTTCAACCGCGCAGAACCCAGAATCTCAAAGAATTGAGGCAGAGGTTATCTCGGTAACCCCATCGGGATTTGAGCCTTCTGCTATTACTCGGCCAACCGGTCCATTCATTCTGGTGATTAAGCATATGCAAGATCTTGAACTTGCGATCTTCAAAGATAATGGCCAGAGAGTGGATGCTTACAAAGAAAAAGCGATTAGAGGATCGGCAAAGCAGAGAAAAACCCTTGATTTGGCGCCTGGGAATTACGTGCTGAGAGAGATCAATCATTCTGAATTGGCTTGTCGCATTCAAATCACAGAAAAGTAAATCCGTATAATCTTTTTACGCCTTGCGAATACAGGAGAATAATATGCGCCAGTCTAAGTTTTCTCGCTTCGGTCGAGCCGGAAGAACATTCGTAAACGCGGCTTTAGCAATTATTTCGATTATATTGATAGCAACATGCGCAGCTGGTCAGGACTTCAGTACGACCCCATCCGGGGCACAATCTAATGGCGGTATTGATTCTGTTAATTATTATAATGGGAATCACAGTTTTGAATTACCTCTCCTTCATGTTGGCGGGCGAGGCGGTGCACAGATGCCGCTGTTGATGCAGATCATCCAGAGATTTGAGGTCGCTACCACGTATGATTCGTATGGTTTGCCTCATTATTATCCTCAGCCGAGCACAACCCAGACCAGTTTTGATATGGCCTATGTCCCTGGCTATCTATTTGTGTACTCCATCGGGACAAATGATCAGGGTCCATGCCCAGATGGCCCATATGTGGATGCAATGTACAACAATAATACTGTCACTCGACTATCATTTGTTGGTGCCGGTGGGAAATCGTATGAATTTGTCGATCAGCTAACTTTCGGTAAGATGCTCAACCCCAACTTCTGCTATGACCAGTCGACATTGCCTTCTCGAGGAAGAGTGTTTCTTTCGACAGATGGGTCCGGCGCGACATTTATAGCTGACAACGTTGTTTATGACGATACGGTCGGTAATGGTGACGGAAGCAACAAGGTTGATACTGGTGTGGCCAATGGCTACGCGGGAGTATTACTTTTAAGCGATGGCACGCAATTCAGAATAGACAATTACGGAGCTGTTTCCTGGATTCGGGATAAAAATGGCAACCAGATCAATTATAGCTACGAGCTCTATTTTGACCGGTCCCTTGGCGTATATGGACAATACGTTGAAAGAGTAACGAAAATCACAGATTCCTTGAATCGTGAAATCGATATCGCCTATAACGTGAACGACATTGCACCCTATGGTCTAGATGATCAAATCACATATAAGGGGTTTGGAGGAGCGGCTCGAATAATTAGGGTTTCGAAGACGTCGCTTGCAAATGCTCTACGTAACACCCAATCCTCCGATGTCTCAACTCCTCAAACATGGGCAACGTTGTTTCCCTATTTAAATTCGGCATCAAGTGTCGCAACATTCAATCCAACAGTTCGGTCTGTGGTTTGGTTGCCAAGCGGTCAGAGTTATCAATTCTTTTATAACGCCTATGGAGAATTGGCTCGCGTTGTAAACTCGACGGGTGGAGCAAGCGAATATGATACCTATGATGGTACTGGGGGTACTGGCTGCCCGAATTGTGTTGCATATCCTATGATCTATCGTCGGGTGGGAGAGGAACGTTCCTATGTCGACGGCAGCACTTTAACGAATAGAACGACCATTTCTCTTGCCGATCCATCACAGAACGGTTGGAATAGCATACTTACGGTAGATCATCTAGATTCGACTGGGAATAGACTAGCCAGAGAGAAACATTATTATTATTTTGACGCGGAAACCTCGCCTAATAACGGAGGTGGAGATCCAACTTTCGCTGATAACTCCTGGAAGGAAGGTAAGGAATATCAAACAGAGTCCTACGATTTCGACGGAACGACCGTTCTGCAAAGGACAACTCAAACTTGGCAGCAGGGTGGCACTGTGCCGTGGTGGACGGGTCTAGCGGACTACTCACCATCCTATAACCCGCGCGTTATAGAGCAAGATACGACACTAGTTCCATCGAACCAGGTCAGTAAAGTTATCTACGCTTATGATCAATACAACAACGTCACCAGCACTGCTACCTATGACTTTGGGAACGGAGCGCCGGGTGCGCTGCTGCGCTCGACGGTCACAACCTATGTGACGACCAATTCGATCAACGGTATTCATTACGATACGCTTCTTCCAAATGCAACATCGCCGAGCACAACATCAACCGTCCATATCAGGAACCTGCCATTGCAAGTTTCAGTTTATGACGCCAATGGAACGGAACAGGCTCGTACGACATTCGAATACGATAACTATGCGGCCAGCGGAAATCACGCAGCGCTTCTGAATAGATCGAACATAACAGGCCTGGATTCTAATTTCACAACTTCGAAGACAACCCGAGGAAATGTCACAAGCACTTCGCGATACCTGCTACCAGCCGGGACCGCAGTTACGGGATATGCGCAGTATGATATTACAGGCAATGTTGTGATAGACATTGGTCCGCTTGGTCATTCGTCGACGTTTACCTTTACTGATAATTTTGGAGCGCCAAATGGTTCTGTCAGTAACGACACCACCGTTCCAACAGAATTAGGAACAAAGAGCACGTTTGCATTCGTCACACAAATCACTAACGCATTAGGCCAATCTGCTCAAACTCAGTTCGACTATTATTTGGGTAAGTCTGTTGACGTTTTAGATAGCAATGGCGTGGCAACAAGCCTGTTCTATAACGATTCTATGGATCGACAGACGCAAGTGATTTCCAATGCCACAAGTCTTGGCGGATCTAAGAAACAGGCGTCACTTGCTTATGATGATGTGAACCGCATTGTAACTGCCACCACCGATTTGAGCAGTTATAACGACAACAGTGTCAAAAGCGTAACTCTCCATGATGGCTTTGAAAGAGTCACTGAAACGCGTAATTACGAGAACTCGAACACTTATATCACGACAAAGCAGGTTTATGATGCTATGGGCCGGGTGCAGTTTGCGACAAATCCCTACCGCGGAGCAGTCGCAAATAGCGACGGATGGACGAGAACAACCTACGATGCACTTGGAAGAATGGTTGAGGTTGCAACTTTCTCCGGCACAGCCAGTAATCAACCACCGAACTCTGGTACCACGGCGAATTGGACTGGATCGTTAACCACAACCTATAGCGGCAACCAAGTAACAGTGACTGACCAGGCCGCGAAAGCCAGCAAAACCATCACTGATGTGCTAGGGCACGTCACACAAGCGATTGAGGACCCAAATGGGTTGAACTATCAAACCAGTTATGGCTATGACACTTTGGGAGATCTCACATTGGTCACCCAAGGGAGCCAAACGAGAACCTTTAATTATGATTCGCTAAAAAGACTTACGTCGGCAACGAACCCAGAGAGCGGGGCCGTTAGCTATGTTTACGATAATGCCGGGAATCTAACCAGCAAGACCGACGCTGTCGGCAACGTGACGAGCCTATCCTATGACGTGATTAATCGCATTATAAGCAAGAGTTACGCTGTGACCTCATCAACTGTAGCAACATCCACAGTGAATTATTTCTACGATCATCAATCTCTTCCTTCTGGAGCGCCGTCTGGATTTGATACTGGATATTCAGTAGGAAGGCCTATAGCCATCACGTATGGCGGGTCGAGCGCAGGCACTTACTATGGCTATGACGCAGGTGGGCACGTTATAAGGCGAAATCAGCAGACCGATGGCACAAATTACCTGGATGAAGCAACATATGATCTCGCCGGTCGCATTCTGAGTGAGACCTATCCCTCGGTTCCAGGCGCGACAGATCGGCGAACCATATCGGCGGTTTACGACAATTTGGCCAGACTAACCTCAGTGACAAGTGCAGCCACGTCCTATGCGGGCGGAGCAAGCGTATCGGGAATCGGTTATGCGCCTCAGGGTGCTTTAGCAAGCGAGACCTATGGCACAACAACACCTCTGGTACATTCGCTCAATTACAACTCACGACTAGAGACAACAGAGATAATGCTGGGGACGAGTTCAACCCCGGCATCTGTCATGGATCTGTCCTACGACTACGGATCAACAAATAACAACGGTGACGTTTTGAGTATGACCAATAGCGTCATATCAGGTAAACAATTTTACAGCTACGATTCTCTTAATCGTTTAACCGATGCTAAAGAAGCTGCGGCCACAGGATCACCAATTTATTGGGAGCAAACCTTTAGCTATGATCGCTACGGTAACAGAACGTCAACGACAGCAACGTCAAGTTTAGGCGTATTCACACCAGCGCCATCGATCGATACTGCAACAAACAGGTTTGTTGCAACGGGAGGTGGGTTTAACTACAACACCGCTGGGGACCTCACCGTAGAACCCACCTCGTCTGGCTCGCTCACATCGAAGTTTTACACGTACGATGCTGAAAATCGCTTGACGAACGCCAAGCAAGGAACCTCTCTGGCCACCGCGAGTGATACTGGCAATTACGTTTACGATGGGGAAGGTAATAGAGTAAAAAAGACGACTCAAGATAATATCATAATGGTTTACGGCATTTCCGGAGGCATAGCCGCTGAATTTGACGTTAGCTCTCATGCGTTGAAAAAGGAGTATATTTACCGGGCTAACAGGCTGCTTGCAACCATTAATCCTGGATCTGTAACCGACCCTACTAAAATTCAATATCTGACTGGAGATCATTTAGGATCGCCAGCCGTTATAACCTACGGTGACGGCAGCATTCATTCACGTCATGATTACCTGCCGTTTGGGGAGGAAATTCCCGCAGGCGTTAATGGCCGAACGACCATTCTAGGCTTTGGCGTGAGCGATGGAATCAGGCAGCATTTCACCCAAAAGGAGCGCGATACCGAGACAGGACTAGATTATTTCGGGGCAAGATATTATTCGAATGCCCAGGGACGATTCACTGCGGAGGACCCCGCAGGTGTCAGTCCTGATCATATATCTACGCCTCAAAAATGGAATCGGTATGCGTATGTTCTCAATAATCCTTTAATGTATATTGACCCGGACGGATTTCAGGAAGATTTCGAGATAATCATAAACTCGTTCATTCCAATGAAAACAGTTAGTGTTTATACGCCAGTATATGATCCAGATGCCGGCATAAATGTGAAAGAGAGGTTTTTCCGCGGCGATAATCGGGAGCCCTTCGCTGATGGCGCAGCAGAAGGCGACGATGCTCATCACCGTACGCAGCAAGTTTTTGACATACGAGCTGGATGCGATGGCTGTACAGGAATGGATAATTACAATTTAAGTGTAAACAGTTATCGCCCAAGTATTGGGATTACCCATGAGACTGATGAAAACGATAATTTAATAACAACCGATCAAGCGAGCAAAGACACCGTTAAATATGAAGTCGTGGAAAATAAGTCAGGAAAATTGGTTCTAAGAGTGCAAGGTAACTCGCCTAACCCGCTCGTGATTGGAGCCCCTGGAATTAAATATGACTTGAAGATCACGATTGAGTATGGCGGACCCCACGGTCCCATATGGGTCCAAGTGGATGGAAAAACAACTGGGTTTCCGGCCTTTGAGGTGCTCGTCAAACGTGGAAACACTGTGACAAACATCTGGTCGCGTGACCCGCGCACGCAAGGAGATACACCCATACAACTGTTTTTTATGAATCAAACAGCGTCTAGCGGAACTGTAACTGTTGAGTATTCAGGGCCAAAGATCAAAAAAGATGATAAAGAGAAAAAGAAGAAAAAGAGCCCTACACATATGGAGTCAGAAGATTCGGATCATTAACTTTTAGGACTGCTTAAGAGTTGTCAAACAACTGTATAATTCGATCCGGGGAGACATGATCGCTTTTTTGGAGGGTTTGTTTTGAATGTGAAAATAACCTACCTTTTCCTTTTTGTTTCATTGATCCTGTTTTCAGATATCACAGGCTGTATGGACCGTCCAAGTAGGCATCCGTGTAAATATTTGATACCTGACGGTTACGTTGGGAAGGTAAGAATTTATTTTAGTCTTCCCGATGCCAAACCACTGCCGTTGGATGGGGGGATGTACGTGGTCGTAATCCCACCTGACGGCCGTTTGAGAACTTCTACCGGATTGGAAACAGGTTCGGCAAAGGACGAATATTATTATTACTCCAATAATTCAAGCCGTCAGATTCCTGCAACTGGATGGGGTGCAGGCGGAATGATCTGGGGAGGAAATGTTAGCGTTGATAAGGATCCTGTTACAAATAGGGAAGTAGACTATCTCGGTTTTTTCGTGGGGACAGAGGCTCAGTATCAGGCAGCTTTTCAGAGGTCAGATCGTGATTAGGTGTAGCGTCGGATAAGCTGAGAAACTAAAGAGTTCTTATGATTAGAACCACACTCCTCTTCTCGCTGGTAATAGCCTTTGTGCTGCCAATATCAAGAATTAATGGTGCCCACCTAGCTGGAAGCCAAGGTGTGGTGGTGATCTTTGCGAAATGGATTCCAGGTCCGGAACCTTTATCCGTGGATCAATTTGGACTTCCACAAGTTGATGTGGAAATGGATAAGAGGGGTCTTACGGAGTCAGAACTGCGGCAACTGAAGGATATGGGGCTAACCGGACGAATCAGAATCGGACGATGGCAAGTTGAAGGCGTTGAAAAGCGCAGCAGAGTTTTAATTGTATTACAGCACCAGTTAAAATCTTCTGTCGTATTATGGCAACCGAAAGAAACCGACGTTATTTATTTTCAAGATAAACAAGAGTGGAAGTTGCTTCCGCCCAAAACGCCGTTATCTGGTCGATTTATTACTCTAGCCCCAGACAAAACAGACTCATCCGTCACAATGTGCTGGGTCGAAGACTTTGAAGGTGGTCGGTCTGGAGGACAGGCTGTTCGGTGGTGAATCGGGATGATGCTTGCTTGATGAATTAGCAGCACGGAAGCTGCGATGTGACCCCAGAACTTACAATTCAGGCTTCTCGATAACCGATAACCTTAAGGGTAGGGAACGAGAGCAGGTCAACCACCGTAGCCGCAAGAATATTGACTGCGCCGCAGCGTGAGCAGCAGAGCACCCAATCTCCTTTATCTTTGATTGCCTGGTTGATCTGCGCGAAGTTGGTAACTCCGCAATTCGCACATATAAACATATATTTTTATGTTACTGATGACTTGTCGCTAAGAGGCTAGCGCGCGATCGACGGAAGCGCGACCGATGTTAAGCTTGCGGGCAATCGCGGCCTTGGTCATACCTTTACCTTTTTTATAAAGCCGTTTGACCTCCGCGGCCTGAAGGCTGGCGCTTTTTGGCCGACCATGCCGTGTTCCTTTATCACGGGCCTGGGCAATACCGGCTTTTACGCGTTCGCGGATGATATCGCGCTCAAACTCGGCGAACACCGAAAGCATGCCGGCAAGCGCTCGTCCGGATGGAGTAGAGAAGTCGAGAGCTTCTGTCAGCGACACGAAACCAATACCGAGATCGCGCAGCTCGTTAAGCGTGAACACCAGATCGGCAAGGGAGCGTCCCCAGCGGTCGAGCTTCCAGACAATAATGACATCGATCGCGCGCCGGCGCGCCTCCCGCAGGAGCTGCTCGCGCATCGGACGCTGTTTCGCGCCTGATCCAACTTCTTTATACTCGATGACCAATTTCAAATTTCGTTTGCGCGAGTATTCGCGCATTGCCTTCAGTTGCAGGGGTAAGGTCTGCTGGTCGTGGGTCGAGACTCTGGCGTAAATTCCGGCTCTCGTTCGGTTAAGGTGTTCCATAAAGGGGTGCCCAAAAACCCCTCCCAAAACGGCTACTGAAAACCCTTATTTTTCAGGGGTTTTTAATAATGAAAAAGAGGTGCCCGAAAACTATACTTTTCGGGCATCATCAGCAGAGTACAGAAAACGGAAATATCTGTTGAATCATTATTTAAGAAACCAAAGAAACAATGGGCCGAGCGCAAGACGGCACGCCAGGTTTTATTACTTCGCGGCACCGCTTTTTGTTGCTTCGAATAGCGTTGTTGCGCTAAACGGTTTCGAGACCATTCCATTAATCAAAAGTTTCAGATAAATCTGATGATTTGGTAGATTCATCAAATCGATCTCAGAAAAGTCGGGATAAAACTCTTTGGCTATGAGTTCCGCATCCGCAACACCAAGTCGAAAAGAGATTATTGTTCCGACATTGCCAAGAATGGCATCGCGAACTGGCAGATCAAGCTGGGCAAGGTGTTGATGTGCAAGCGTAATTGCTACTTTGTATTTTCTCAGTTCCGAAAGCATGCTAACGATGCTGAGCGTGGTGAAGCTTTGAAACTCATCCAGGTACAGGAAAAATGGTCTGCGATTATCTTCAGAAATGTCAGCCCTGCTCAATGCGGCAAGCCCTATTCTGGAAACAATCATTGCACCCAAGAGTGACGCTGTATCTTCTCCGATCTTTCCTTTTGAAAGATTGACGAGCAATATTTTTCCTTCGTCCATCACGCGACGCAAATAAAAGGAGCTTTTTTGTTGAGTCAAAATGCGGTGCAGTATCGGGTCAGCCAGGAATGCTCCCACCTTATTCTGTATTGGAGCAATTGCCTCAGCGCGGAAGCGCGCTGGGTAGCCTTCATATTCCTTAAGCCAAAAGTCCCGAACACGAGTGTTTTGGGTATTTTTTACAACCTGTTTTCTAAAGTTGTTGTCCTCAAATAACCGGAGTATATCGGCAAGGGTCGAGTCCGGTTGATCGAGGAGCGCAAACAAGGCGTTGCGCAGAATGTGCTCAAGGCGTGGCCCCCAGCTATCATTCCAAAGTTTCTTAAAAACTTCTAAAAGGCCTGAAGCAGCCAGTGGGCGCTTCAATGGAGCAATTTGCTCAAGCGGATTGAAGCCAAGCGTGTTTGCAGGGTCAGGCGCGTTGAAATAAATCAAATCGTCTTTCCTGTGCTGTGGAATGAGACCTTCAATCTTTTCGACCAAATCGCCGTGCGGATCGAGCAGAGCAATCCCCTGTCCTGCTTCAATATCCTGGCGGATGAGTGTTTCAAGCAGTGTTGACTTGCCCGTGCCGGTTTTGCCAATGATGTGCACATGACCCATTCGGTCAGACTGTCTGATACCAAAACGAGTCTGACGACCGCGATAATTGGCCTCAGCAAAGTATGTGATTGAATTGTGATCCGGTGTGGTATTGGTCATAGGTGTCATTGCTGTTTTATAAGCTGTTAATCCCGAAAACGCAGAACCCGGTGACATTAAAAAGAATCGTCTGGTATTTAGTTGTAAGAAAAAGAGGGGGCAAGAACTGTTAAACAGATTGCCCCGCAGGTTATAACTGAATGGTACTTTGGCCACGCGGGCCAGAATCAGTTCGATTCTTTCTTATTTTTATTCCGTGCTTGAATGGACACGGACGTAGCTTTGGTGGCGGAACTGAAGGCTAGCTTGCCTTCTTTGGTAGGTCTTGCTCAAAGACTTGTTCGACGTTCAGGTAACGACCATCAGAACTAGGCTTGGTGGTCACAAGACAAGGAATGTTGAGAACCTTTCCCTCGGCGATCTTCGAGATTGGTATCGCATAACCGGCATCAGCGATATGGGCGGAAAGCTGCTTTTCGGTGCCGAAAAGCTTAAGGACTTTCCCCGCTACTTCGACATTGATGAAGAACCGTCTCCCCCACTTGCTCTCGGTTGAACCAATGTCTTTAAGCAGGGCTTGCTGACAGATGGGTTCCTGCTTTTGAGGCACTGGTCTAGGACCTTTGCCATTATTCCTCTGACCTGTTGGCTGAGCCTGTTCTGGCTCGACATTCAGGAACTCGCGGATAATGCTCGTTTGGAGTTCTAGTGCTGATTTGGCCTTCCACCTGATTTCGTCAGGTCGCTCAGTGTCAACCGGAAAATCGAGTTCGACCGAAACCGAATCAATTCGGCCATCCGGACTAAGGCTACGCTTGATGAGCATACGCGACGCAGGCGTAACAATCATCGATTCACGATCGCGATTTGTCGGTGGCTTGAATGGCTGGGTTTCTGATGCAGCATGAGACTCGTCACGTTCCAGAGCGCGCTCTTCGTGCCATGCCTCGATAGCTTCCTCGTCAAAATCATTATTTGAGATTTCCGAGTCGTCGTATTGATCCTCCACGCCTGAAGGCTCGGTTTTTTCATTGTCGAATTCGATAACAGCGTCGATGTGCCGACAGGCATAGGTTGGGTCAGACCGCTTGACCTGGAAATCAGAGCAGGTGCACTGAAGTCGCCCTTGCACAATGGTGACGAGATAACTCTTTGCCGGATCGAAAGGCAATCTGACGCGGTATCCTTCATCAGTTTTGTAAACAGACAAGTCGGCGTTTGTTTTCGTACTGCGTTTCTTTCGTAACAGGCTACTCATTCGATACTCTCCTTTGCTTCGTCTTGGTGTATAAAAGGATTGCTGTTTTGGGGCAGTTTGAAGGCCGCGTGACATTTGGGCCACACGAATCCCTACAGAACTGGCCTACACTGGATTGCGACGGTGAACAACTGGACGGTTAAGAGAAGTTTGTCACTATTCTCTAGCCGAACTGAGGCATGAATCCTGCCAGGCGGGCAGTCATCCGGAACTGGGCAACGGGACTGAGGTCCTTGAATGCTGAGGTAAAGGCATTAGAGAGGGACCAGAGGTTTCTGCCGGAAAATTCCTCATAGCGCGGATTGAAGTAGTAGTCATGGACGGTATTCATCAGTTGCTTGGGAAAATCAGACTGAATGAATGCCTGGTAGATGATGAGCTTGGCCTGCGAATCGTAGAGACCTCGCCGCTGCCAAGCAGCGATTTGGTGTTCAAGCGAGGCAAAGTTCCGTTGAATCTTATCCACTCCGACTGAAACCGCTTCGGACAATTCCAGTCCATGGGTATGTTTGTGCTGGATCGGCAGGAATTCGCCGTGAAAGGCCATATTGCTGCAAACGAGGACCCTGTAGCCTGCGGTAAGCGCTAGCCGCATACTCTTGTCGTTACTGTTTCTGAGGCCAATAGCGAAATTGACGCCGCTATATTCTGTCTCAAGAGTCATAATGCCAAAGAGCTTCATACCGTTTGATGATACTGCGTATTCATCGTGCTTGACATGAATATGCCGAAACGAAAGCGTTTCGATAAGTAAGCCCACGACCTCGTCGTGCGGGATGGGTCTGTGGGTTAACGTGGGAGTGGGTGCCGGAATGTCCTTCAGTTCCTCCCGGGTGATCTTCGAACTACCACGCTGGGCTATGAGCACAGCTTGAGCCATTTCGTTATTCCTCCTTTCAACGTTCATTGCGCCTCCTCAGCTATTCTAGTGGCCACTGTTTCTGCTGTGGCGTGGACTTCCTTCAGTCGATTGAGGCGTAGTTCCTGCAATCGTTTGTTGAGGCCAGCCATTGCTTCGCGGTCGTCAGGGCTCGTAATCGGTTGTTCCTTGGCCGCTGCCGACAGAGCAAGTCCGACAAGACGAAATTCTTGGCTCGTCAGGTGCGTGACATACGTAATCGATACCTC